>OLLV01000168.1_pt1 | contig 97919 bp, 88 predicted proteins | sample 1604641 | NCBI WGS metagenome assembly OLLV01 (sample SAMEA104055725, study PRJEB20765) | soil metagenome | biome: Arctic tundra; feature: Polygonal ground; material: soil | place: USA | collected 2011-09 | depth 0-0.5 m
AAACGCTAAACCCAGCCGCCGCCCAGACCGCCACCACTACAGCATCCGCCGCGCCAGCGGCTTAGTTCAAACGCGCATCTCGTCACCAAGCGTTACGAATCATCGCGTAAGTAAAGCTCCCGTCACGGTCATCGATCCGGCCACAATTGAGAAAGGAACTCCCAGACACTAAGGGGAGCCCACCTCAGCCCCTCAAATCCCTGTCAACCCCCAAAAAACCCCAAAAATCCCACAACCCCAACAAACCAAACCGAATAAATCGAGAAAATACTTGGCCGTTTAGTTTTGCTCCTCCAGGTAGAATGGAATTAGAGATCGAAAAGGCCCGGGAGCAATCCCGGGCTTTTCTGTCCCCGCTCCAACCCAAAGTGCGCTAACCACAATGGAATCTTATATTTGACTATAACAACCATGGAATCTTATATTTACAAGGGGGTACTTCGGGTATGTCACTGCATCAAAAGCCACTTAGAAATACCACCCCCCGGGGGGGTGGGGCTAACCCGCTGACTCGCTAACCCGCTGACCCGCCGAAAGACCCCGCACCACCAGCGAAACCCCCAGCGAAACCAGCACGCACTTCATCAGCAGAAAGGCGTTGTACCACCACCCCGCCACCGCGAACGAACCCGCCACGCCCCACATATAAATCTCCGCCGCCACTGCCTGACCCCACCGCGGCCGCATACCCGAACTCGCCACGCGCCCACGCATCGCCGGCGCCAGCCGAGGCACCAGCGCGCAATACGCCGTATACGCCGCGCCCAGCTTCGCCGTCAGAAAAGCCTCTTCCCCCAGCACCAGCCGCACCTGAAAAACCGCAATCACCACCACCGTAAAAACAGCCCCACTCACCGGCATCAGCAGAGCCAGCGCCAGCGTATGCAGAAACATCCCGAGATAAAGCGGATTCCGCAGATACCGGTACGGCCCATCCGCCACCACGCCGTCTCCACGCATCGCCGCATCGCGCATCACGTCAACGCCCAGGTAAGCCGAACCCCACGTCCGCAGCCATGCCCCACCCAGCGCAAAAAGAATTCCCGCCACCAGCACCCCATCGAACGCCGTCGCGATCCCCATCGCGCCGCTCTTCGACAGCAGCACCGAAAGCGTCCCCCACACATGCGCATTCGGCCCCGCCCCATCCAGATGAAGCCAGAGATTCCACGGCGCCCAGAACCCAAGCACATACGTAACCAAATAAATTACAAACCGAAACCGGAACTCAAACGCGCTCGCCTTCAAACAGCCCCCTCGCCCAACATCCCCAGCAGCGCATCGAAATCCTCCACGCCCGAGTATTCGATAATCACCCGCCCCTTGCCCTTCTTATCCTCGATCCGCACCCGCAACCCCAGCCTCTGTTGCAGCTTCTCCTGCGCCTCGCGCACATTCGGGTCCATCGCCACCAGCTTCGCCGCCGAAACCTCCGCCTTCGTCGGCCCCGCCCCCTCCGGATTCATCAGGTCCTGCACATACATCTCGGTCTGCCGCACCGACATCGCGATCTCCCGCACCCGCTCGGCCGCCGCCGCCATCTCATCGCCCGTCTTCAGAGACAAAAGCGCCCGCCCATGCCCAAAGCTCAGCTCTCCAGCCTCCATCATGGCCTGGACTGAAACTGGCAACTTCAACAAACGAAGGAAGTTACCGACGCTTGCCCGATCCTTCCCCGTTCTCGTCGCAATCTGCTCCTGGGTCATGTTGAACATGCGCCCCAGTTGCTCGAACGCCCGCGCCTGCTCCATCGGGTTCAGGTCCGCGCGCTGCAGGTTCTCGACGATCGTCATCTCCATCGCCTGCTCGTCCGACACCTGCCGTATGATCGCCGGCACGGTCGTCTTCCCCGCGCGCCCCGAAGCCCGCCACCTCCGCTCGCCAGTAATCAGCTGGTACTTCCCACCCGCCAGCTCCCGGACCACGATCGGCTGCACCACTCCGCTCGCTCGAATCGAAGCTGCAAGCTCCTCCAGCTTCACCGAATCGAACGCCGTCCGCGGCTGGTTCGGATTAGGCTCAATCCGATCCAGCGCAATCTCCATCGGCTTCCCCCCAGCCTCCACCGCCGGCTGCATCGCCGCCTGCGGCCGAGGCCCCAGCAGCGACTCAATCCCTTTCCCCAGAGCCGACCGCCGCTTCCCCCCCGCCGTATCCATTCCTGTCGTTTCCATCGCTACCTCACTCGTCGCTTTGCTTTCCCTGTTCTTAGCTGTCACACGCTGTTCTTAGCTGTCTCAATAAGGCCAGAACCGCGGCCCCTTCCTCTTCTCCGGCACCGTATCTTCTTTCAACTTCGCCGCCTCGCGCTCCTTCGCCTTCGGACTCACCACTCCATGCCGACCCAGCAGCTCCGCCGCGAGCGCGTTATAAGCCTCCGCCCCGCGCGACCGGTCGTCATACAACTGCACCGGCTTCCCATGGCTCGGAGCCTCGGCCAGCCGGATATTTCGCGGAATCGTCGTCTTCAGCAGCTTCTCCCCAAAGAACCCCTGCAGATTCTGCGTTACCTGCTGCGAAAGGTTCGTGCGATCGTCATACATCGTCAGCAGAACGCCTTCGAGCGACAGTCCCGCATTGAACGCCTGTGCCACCTGGTCCAGCGTTCCCATCAGCTCCGAGATGCCTTCCAAAGCAAAATATTCCGCCTGCATCGGCACCAGCAGTCCATCCGCCGCCACCAGCGCATTCAGCGTCAGCAGGTCCAGCGCCGGCGGGCAATCCAGCACAATATACGGATATTCACTCCGCACCGTAGCCATCGCCTCGCGCAGCCGAAACTCCCGGCGCTCCTGCGAAACCAGCTCCAGGTTGGCCCCAATCATATTCTTGCTGCCCGGAACCAGCTTCAATCCAGCAACTTCCGTCGCAACCGCCGCCTCGGCCAACGTCGCCGACCCCATCAGCACGTCATAGACGCTCAACCGTGTCTCATCCCGCCCAAACCCCAGCCCACCCGTCGCATTAGCCTGCGGATCGCAGTCGATCAGCAGCGTCGGCAGTCCTTCCATGGCCAGCCCGGCGGCCAGGTTGATTGCGGTCGTGGTCTTGCCCACGCCGCCTTTCTGGTTCACCACCGCGATTACGCGCGCGGCGGCAGCTTTCTTCTCGTCGGCAAGCGTCTTAGAATGGGGATGGATCGTGATCACGGCGTTGGGGCAAGCCTATTCGCACCCCGGCCCTTGTGGCAATGTGCCGCCGTTGTGCAGAAGGGGCATTCCCTGTGGAGAAGTTGTGGACGCCCTCAAAACGGGGCAAACCCAGCGGCGATTCCAATCAGCCAGTGTGGAAATCTTTTGTTCTCGATTGTTCCACGTGGAACAATCCACCCTTCCCTCCGGGTGCCCCATAGCCTGCCCTGAGCTTGTCGAAGGGATCACCCAAGGACGAAAGTCCGGAGGTTATCGTGGGGATACTCTCTTTTGTCGGCGCTCGAATTGTTCCACGTGGAACAATCGAGGGGCAAAATACTGAGACTTCAGAGAGGAGAAGCAAGGGAGAGGACGTAAAGGAGGCGTTCGAATGTTCCACGTGGAACAATCACCCCACTCGCTCCCCAACCCAAAGCACCCCATCCGCCAACCCCGGCAAAACCACGCGCTCCACCTCCCGAAACCCCTCGGTTCCCACCGCACCCGTCCCCAGCACTAGCAACCGCCCGCGAGCCCGCACCGCCCCCTCCCGCACCGCATCTTCCATCTTGTCCACCGCCCGCATCGCCACTGCGTCGAACCGTCGCCCCACCGGCATCGCTTCCACCCGCCCCGCCCAGACCTCAGTCCCCAGCCCCAATTCCCGTACCACCTCCCGCAGAAACGCCGCCTTCTTCCCCTGGGACTCCGCCAGCGTCACCTGCACCTTCGGATGTAATAACTGAATCGGTACCCCAGGAAATCCCGCGCCCGACCCAAAATCCAGCAGCGTCGCGCACGCGTCCAGATACCGCCCGACAAACAAGCTCTCCCCGAAGTGCCGCCGCACGATCTCCTCCGGCTCGCGAATCGCCGTCAGGTTGGTTCGTGCGTTCCACTTCAGAATAAGCTCCAGATACACCGCGAGCTGCTCATAGACCTGCGGCCAATCCACCCCATCCGGCTCATTAGAGGCCACATAGGGCCGCAGCAACTCGCAGATCCGCTCCGCCGTAAGCATCCCTAATCCGCCGAAGCAGGCTTGGGAGCCCAGGCCGCAGCCTCATCGATAAAGCGCCGAAACAGCGCCCGCGAAGCCGCGCTCTCATCGAACGTCCGCTCCGGATGCCACTGCACCCCAACGATAAATCGGTCCGCCCCATCCGATCCCTGCCCGCCCTCGACCGCCTCGATCACCCCATCGTCCGAGCTGCGCGCCACAACGCGCAGGCCATCCCCTGCAACACCGATCGCCTGGTGGTGGCTCGAGTTCACCGGAAGCCGCAGAAAACCTCCCTTCTCCGGAGCCTCCTCGCCCGCAACGACGTGCCCCACTAGCGACTCCGGCGCCACCTCCGCCTCATGCGCCACTGAAACCGCCCGCCCAGCCTTATGGTTCACCGGGGTCGTCAGGTGCTGCACCAGCGAGCCGCCCCGCCACACATTCAGCATCTGCGTTCCAAAGCAGATCGCCAGGATCGGCTTGCCCATATTGTGCGCGTCCTGCAGCAACAGTTCGTCCACATTCTCCCGCGCCGCGTCGGCTGGGGCGCACTCCGGGATCGGCTCTTCGCCATACTTCTGCGGATTCACATCCGCTCCACTCCCCGGCAGCAACACGCCCGAACACTCCGCAATCAGCTTCGCTGTCGTTGCGGGAGCCGCATCCAGAGGCACCGGGACCGGCTCGCCGCCGCTGCGTTCGACCGCAGCCGCATACACCGGCCACGACCTCCGGTTGTACTCGGGATCGGTGCTGGTCGGCATCGGAATGGCAATGCGAGGCTTGTTCATCGTGGGGTCTCCACCTCTGAAACCGGAGTGAAATCGGAGTATCGATAGTACATCGTCGCAATCTCCCGGTAGAGCCGCTCCGTCAGCGCATCCGCATCCTTCGTCGTAAGTCCTTCCGTAGCAATAGGATCGCCGACGATGATCTTTACCGTCCGCGACCGCAGCGCATACACATGGATGGGCAGCAGCTCATACGTTCCGATCAGCGCCAGCGGCACCAGCGGGACTCCCGCGCGGATCGCCATAAACGCGCACCCGGAAGCCGCGGTCTGCAGATGCCCATCCGGCGACCGCCGTCCCTCGGGAAATAGCACCAGAGGCGTCCCGGCCTTCAACGCCGTCACTCCGCGCAGCAGCCCGGCGACCGCGGATCTGGAACTCTTTGAATCGATAGGGACTTGTCCCGACCGCTTCAAGTACCACCCCACAAACGGGATCTTCCAAAGGCCCTGCTTCGCCATAATCCGAAACTGAAACGGCAGCTTGGCGAACAACACCGGTGTGTCCATGTAACTCAAATGGTTTGAGGCATATACAGCCACATCGTGGCACTTCAGCTTCTCCGCGCCCACAATCTCCACCGGCGAAAGGCCGATCCACAGAAACGTCGTCGCCCACATCCGCGCGACAAAATGCTGCTGCCGTCCCGACTTATCCCACAACCCGCAGACCAGCGAAATGCACCCAAAAAGCGCTGTACTCAGCGCCATCAGCGGAATCTGGACGAACTTTGTCAGATACCGCTGGCCCGCCGGAATCACATGCTCCGGCTGCGCTTCATTCGCCTGCTGATTTGCCTCGGCGGTCATCCCTGGAGGACCGCCTCGCGCAACGCACCTGCTAAATAGATGGAGCCTGTCGCCACAATCAGCCCACCTGCGGGCGTTAAGGCGCGCGCCAGCGCCAGCGCCTCGACCGGATTCGTCGCCACGCTCGCCGGAGTATCCAGCGCTCGCGCGGCCTCCAGCAACTCCTCGGCACTCGCGGCCCGCGCATTGTCGATGGGCGCCAGCACAATGTGGTCTTGCGGCCGGCCACCCATGCTGTCAAACAGCGGAAACAGGATCTGCGCCATCTCGCGGAGGTCCTTGTCGCGCAGACAACTGAACAGCAGAGTACGCGGCTGGCTCTCCGGCAGCGCGGCAATCGCAGCGCGCAGCGTCCATGCGCCCGCGGGGTTATGCGCCACATCGAGCAGCACATCGGGAGGCAAAAACTCCAGCCGTCCCGGCCACACCGTAGCTGCGATTCCCGCTTCCATCGCGGCGTTTGTGATCTTGTAACTTGTTAAGTTGCGTAACTCCACCGCCGCTGCAATCGCCAGGGCGATATTCCTCTGCTGATGCTCTCCCGCCAGCGGCGACCGCACCGCAAGCCGCTCGCCCTCCACCATCAGCTCATATTTGTTCGCCCGCAACGGCCCACCCGAGGTCTCCGCATCGCTCGCGGCAAACCCGCGCCCCGGGAGATACTCCGCGGCATTCACCCCGCGAACCTCCAGCGCCATCGCCGCTTCGCCGATTGCCTGGTTGGCCTCGGGATGCTGGGGCAGCGTCACCAGCACGCCACGCTGCCGCAGGATGCCGGCTTTCTCCCGCGCAATCGCTGCAATTGTGTTGCCGAGATACTCCTGATGGTCGAGCGCAATATCCGTAATCACCGAGAGCAGAGGCTCGACGATATTCGTCGCGTCCAGCCTGCCTCCCAACCCGACCTCGAGAACCGCAATCTCAACTTGTTGCTCGGCGAAGTAAAGAAACGCCAACGCAGTCAGCGCCTCAAAGAAGCTTGGCGGATGCGGCAACGCGCCCTTCGCCACCAGCTCTCGCGCGGTCTCATCTACCTGGAAGTAGAGACGCGCGAAGTCCTCTTCGGGAATCTGCGTCAGCGCGCTCCCGCATACATCCCTCTGCCCATCGGCGTCGATCACGCACCCGGCGGTCTGGATCCGTTCCGTCACCCGCGAGAGATGTGGCGAGGTATAGAGCGCCGTCCGCAGTCCGGCAGCCGCGAGGATCGCAGCTAAAGTAGCTGCTGTGCTGCCTTTGCCATTGGTCCCCGCGACCAGCACCGAAGCGAACTTTGCCTGCGGATCTCCCAGCGCTGCCGCCAGTATCCGCATGTGGGCCAGATCGAACTTGCGGCGCGGCGCATTCGGCGCAAGCTCCTGGCCAAGCGCGTGCAGATGGTCGACCGCGGCGGTGTAAGACATGCAGATATTCTAGGCCACGCTAGCCAACGCCAAATTCCCGCGCCGGGAATAGCACCAAAGTGGGACGCCTCTGCCCCGAAGGTCCGAAAGGAAATATCGAAGGTGGGATAGTGAGAAAGGTTCCACCCGTCGATATTGGAGAGGTGCCCGGTGGTGAAGTCGGGCGCGGACCCACACCAATGCTGCCCTCACCGACCAGACTCGGCCGCCCCTCTAGGGCGAAAGTCACACCAAGGAGAAATAATTGATATGCGGAATGCAATGGCTTATGCGTTTGTTGTAATTGCGGTAGCTCCCCTCATCGGAATCTGGCGTGGGCATGTGTGGGCAAAGGCCAATGGCCTGGTTCTGCGGAAGGCCGGTACCCCGGCTGCGCAGTCCGGCCAGACTGCATAGAATTTTTCTCCTGAAAAGCGAAGATAGGCGGGTCCGCGTCCCTCCGGCGCACCGGCTTCTCTTCGCTTTTTTCTGCGCGCATTAGAAGCTGTCCAGAGACTTCGCCCTATGATGATGCGATTTCGAGGCACAGGGAGAGATGCCTGTCCCAGGGGCTAAAGCCCCGAATTTGTGGTCGGTTTGATGTCCGGGATGAATCCCGGACCTATCTCAGAAGCAAGAGCAAATCTCAGAAGCAAGAGCAACAGCAAACCGGCATAAGCAAGAGCAACGGCAAACCGGCATAAGCAAGAGCAAACGGCAAATCTCAGAAGTAAGAGCAACAGCAAATCTCGGAGCCTGTTTAAAAACTCCGGTAGGGCTGTTGGCAAATCGTCCCGCATGGAACAGACAACGACGAAATACAGGGGTCCTTCACTTCGTTCAGGATGACGCCGTAAAACAAATAACAACAAAAGAGAGTTTTTAGACAGGTTCTCAGAAGTAAGAGCAATAGCAAACCGGCACACTGCCAAGTTTCTGGACAGGTTCTTACGCAAAAACCTGCGCTTCCGCCATCCGATCCGGGCATGCGCGACTCCGAACCAAGTATCCTGTAGAGCGTGAGCACAGAACAGATACGAGTCCAGCTTCCTGACGGTTCGCAGCGCGAAGTCGCCCGCGGAACCACGCCCTTAGACATCGCGAACAGCATCTCGCCCCGGCTTGCCGCCGCGGTCGTCGTCGCGCGCACCCGCCTCCTGGCCACCACCACGCCCACGACGGCCACCGCATCCGGAGACACTGGCGCCGACTCCAATTCCGAAGCCGCGATGTATAACGCCTCCAGCGCCAGCGAAGACGGCACCAGCATCGTCGACCTCACCGCGCCGCTCCAGCAGGATGTGGAGCTCTGGCTTCTGAAGGAGTCCGACGAGGCTGCGCTGAAGGTCTTGCGCCACTCGACTGCGCATGTCATGGCGACTGCCATTCTCGAGTTATTTCCCGAGACCAAGCTGGGTCATGGCCCTGCTACTGACAACGGCTTCTTCTACGATGTCTATCGCGAGACTCCGTTCACCGAAGCTGACCTCGCAGCGATCGAGGCCCGCATGGCCGAGGTGGTTGCGCGCGACGAACCCTTCGTCCGCGTCGAAGAGTCCCGCGAAAAAGGCCTCGCCGACTACGCCGCGCAGGGCGAATTCATGAAGGTCCACTTCATCGAAAAGTTCACCAACCCCGGCGACGAGATCTCGCTCTACAAAAACGGCAACTTCACTGATTTCTGCCGCGGCCCGCATATCCCCTCGACCGGCCGCGTCAAGGCCTTCAAGGTCACGTCGATCGCAGGGGCCTACTGGCTTGGCGACGAGAAGAACCAGCAGCTTCAGCGCATCTACGGCACCGCCTTCTTTTCCGCGAAGGATCTCGAAGCTCACTTCAAAAAACTTGAAGAGATCAAGGCGCGCGACCACCGCGTCCTCGGCAAGCAGCTCGATCTCTTCTCCATCCAGGAGGTCGCCGGCGCGGGCTTAATCTTCTGGCACCCCAAGGGCGGCCTCATCCGCAAGATCATGGAAGACTGGATGCGCGAAGAGTGTATCCGCCGCGGTTACGATATGGTCTTCACCCCGCACATCATGCGCCGCGAGCTTTGGAAGATCAGCGGCCACGAGGGCTACTACTCCGAGAACATGTACCCGCCCATGGAGCTCGACGACGCGGAGTACCGCTTGAAGCCCATGAACTGCCCGGGCCACATCCTTATCTACAAGTCCTCGCCGCGCAGCTACCGCGACCTGCCGCAGCGCTACGCCGAATTAGGTAACGTCTATCGTTACGAAAGATCCGGCACCATGCACGGCCTGCTTCGCGTGCGCGGCTTCACGCAGGACGACGCCCACATCTTCTGCACTCCGGGCCAGATCGAAGACGAGGTTGTCGGCTGCATCGACTTCGCGCAGGCCGTGCTGGACACATTCGGCTTCAAGGAGTTCAAGGTCGAGCTCTCCACCTGGGACCCTGCGAAGCCGAAGGACTATACCGGCTCCGCCGAGCACTGGAACCAGGCGGTTGAGTCGCTGAAGCACGCGCTCGACCGCCGTGCGATTCCGTACCGGACGATTCCAGGCGAGGCCGCCTTCTATGGGCCGAAGATCGACATCAAGCTGGTCGACGTCCTGGGCCGCATGTGGCAGCTCTCCACCGTGCAGTTCGACTTCAATCTGCCTGCCCGCTTCGAGCTCGAATACAAAGGCGAGGACGGCGAGATGCACAGGCCCGTGATGGTGCATAGAGCGTTGTTCGGAAGTGTAGAACGCTTCTTCGGCGTCCTCATCGAGCACTACGCCGGAGCCTTCCCGCTCTGGCTCGCGCCCGTGCAGGTCGGCCTCGTGCCGATCTCTTCGGACAAGCACCTCGTCTACGCCGAGCAGGTCAAGGCGAAGCTCGAAGCGGCGGGTCTCCGCGTGGAACTCGACGCACGGAATGAAAAGATGAACGCCAAGATCCGCGACTTCGGCCTGCAGAAGATTCCGTTCATCCTCATCCTCGGCGACAAGGAATCGACGACCGACTCAGTAAGCGTTCGTACGCGCGGCAAAGGCGACGAAGGAAGCGTCCTACTCGCCGACTTTCTCACCCGTACAAAATCATTGCTCGCAGACCACTCGATGGAGCTGTAGCGGTGCCGACAATCAGCGAGTTTTACGGAATGTATATCCAGATGTATTGGAACGACCATGCACCGCCTCACTTCCATGTGCGTTATGCTGAATTCAAGGCGACGATCGGTATCGAGGACCTGGCCGTGCTCACCGGCAGCCTCCCTCGCACCGCCCAGCGGCTCATTCTCGAATGGGCCACCGAACACCAGGCTGAGTTATCGGAGAACTGGAGACTATGCGAACTCAAAGCGCAGCCACAACCGATCAAGCCTCTACCATAGTCCCCTCTGTCTCCTGCAACCATCCGGATGACGTCGCCGAGGTGCGCGCGGAGGCTGGATACCGGCTCTTCGTGCGCTTCTTCGATGGCACCTCCGGAATCGTCGATATGTCGGCTCTTGTCCTGTCTCCGCAAGCCGGGGTCTTTTCCGCGCTGCGCGATCCAGATCTCTTCGCGGAGGCCTTCGTCGCTCTCGGTGCTGTGACATGGCCCGGCGGTCAGGATTTAGCTCCCGATGCGATGCACAAAGCTCTGGGCAATCGGGGAGTCTGGACGCTCAGCTAGCCGTGCAGACCGTCGCCCTCGAAACAAAGATCGCAGCGCCGCCTGAGCGCTGCTTTCTTTTGTCCCTCAGCATCGACCTGCACATGCAGAGCACTGCTCCCACCCGCGAACGTGCCATCGCAGGCGTCACGCACGGCCTCATCGGCCTCGGCGAGACTGTGACGTGGCAGGGCAGGCACTTCGGCTTTCTCCTCACCCACCAGACTTTGATCACGCAATACGACCGTCCTCATCACTTTCAGGATGTAATGATCGAGGGCATGTTTCGGAGCTTTCAGCACGATCACAACTTCGAGCCGTCGCAGAACGGCGGAACGACCATGCGCGATGAGCTGCGCTTCGCCGCTCCGCTCGGCCCCCTTGGCTGGCTCGCCGAGTCGCTCGTCCTCCGCCGCTACCTCACACGCTTTCTGCGCGAACGCAACAGCATGATCCAGCGCGTCGCGGAGTCGCCTCAGAACGATTGGCAGAAATTTCTCCCGCAGGCCTGACGACCAGCGTTATAGCTGAAACGCGCATCTCACTCGCCAGAGGTGAAGCGAATGAAGGCAAGCATCCTGCATGAGTACGGCGGCCCCGAAAAGCTGAAGTATGAAGACTTCCCCGACCCCATCCCCGGCGAGGGCGAAGTCCTCGTCCGCCAGGCTGCCACCAGCGTCAACCCGGTCGACTGGAAGATGCGCAGCGGCGCAGCCAAAGAGCGCTTTCCCGTCGAGTTCCCAGGCATCCTCGGCCGCGATGTCGCCGGGGTTGTCCGCGCGCTTGGCCCCAAGGTCACCGGGTTCGCGCCCGGCGACAAGGTCATCGCCCTCGCACCCAACACCTACGCTGAACTCGTAGTCGTCAAAGCCGCCGACCTCGTCCACCTCCCCGAAGGCCTCGACCTCATCCAGGCGGCGGCGCTCCCCCTCGTCACGCTGACCGGCGAGCAGCTCATCTCCCGGGGCGCAAAGATTCAATCGGGCCAGACTATTCTCGTCACTGGAGCCATCGGCGCAGTCGGCCGCACTGCCGTCTTCGTCGCGAAGAAGGCCGGCGCCAAAGTCATCGCAGGCGTCCGCACCAGCCAGCTCAAGGAAGCTGCCGGGTTGGGCGCCGACGAGGTCCTCGCGCTCGACGATGAAGCGGCCATCGCTCAACTCGGCTTCGTCGATGCCATCGCCGACACGGTCAACGGCGAGACTGCGCAGAAACTCATCGCCAAGGTCAAGCAGGGCGGCACCTTTGCCTCAGTGCTCGGCCCACCCGCCAACGCGAAGCTGCACCCTACAGTCCACGTCGAATCGGTCCGCGCCGTCCCCGACGCTGCGATGCTCCGCACCCTGGCCGAGGACATCCACGCCGGTCGCTTCAACATTCCCATCGACCGTATGCTGCCGCTCGAAAAAGCTGGCGAAGCCCAGGCCGCCGCCGAAAAAGGCGGCATTGCCAAGGTCCTTCTCCTCACTTAGTTCGAATCGAGCCGCATCAACTCGTCAGCGAGGCCGAAAGGCCTTGCGGACCGCACTTACATCGGGCCTGCGTGGCTCCTGCGCCTGCTCTCCGCCTTCGGGATAGAGCACCACAAACCGCCCCGGCCCTTCGCCGCTCGAAGCGGTCGGCAGTCCTGAGTCGGCCAGAAGCATATGCAGCGTCCTCCGCTCGCGCGAACTCATCGGCGGGAATGAATGCGGCCTTCCCGAAGCCTGCACGCGCTCGATCGCCGCCGCCGCCCACTCCCGCATCTGCCGGTCGCGGTTGGCCTTGAAGTGGTCCGCGTCAAACGACACGCGATCGTGCTCCTCCGCCTCCAGCCGCAGAATCTTCGTTGCAATATGCTCCAGCGCATTGAGCACCTCGCCGTTCCGCCCCAGCAAAACGGGAGTATCCGGTCCAGCGAACTCCACGTAAAGATCGCGCAAGCCATCCGCGGAGGGCGGCGCATCTTCGGAATCATCCTCCGCCGGTTTCGCGCCTCTCACCTTCACACGAAACCGAAGCCGCAGCTCGCCATTGGAGATAAAAACCTGCAGAAATTTTGCGATCGTCTGCGCCGCCAGCGCCGTCTCATCCATCGAACTATTCACTCTGAGCACCAAACTTCATCATTTGCGATTGATCGTTACTATACATTGGGCAGCACGCAAACCAAGGGTGCAATCTACCCACGCCATCTACTTGCGCCCTTGAATCGTGGCCGCCTTGCGCCTCGCCCGCTTCGCCGCGATCTCGCGCATCTCGCGGCCCAGCGAGGTGCGGTTCATCACCGCCTGCTGCACGATGCCGATCAGGTTGGACATCGCCCAATAGAGCGCCAGGCCCGAGCCGTAGGTCCACGTGAAGTACCCGGAGACCGCGGGCATCATGAAGGCCATCATCTTCTGCTGTTGCGGGTCCACTCCCGGCGAAGGCGTATAGAACTGCACCAGGAACTGGCTCACCACCATGACGATCGGCAGGATGTGCAGTGGGTCCGCCTGCTGCAGGTCATGCAGCCAGAACCAGTGCGCCTGCCGCAGCTCCACCACATGCGGCAACATGTAGAAGAACGCCATGAGCAGAGGGAACGTGATGAGGCTCGGGATGCAGCCCCCGAACATGTTCACGCCGTTGTCCTTCTGCAGCTTCATGACCTCGGCGTTCATCTCGTTCCGTTTCGGGTCGGTGGCTTTGTACTTTTTGTACTTCTCCTTGATTGCGTCCGTCTGCGGCTGGATGCGCTGCATCTTCAGCGCGCTCTGCATGGTCTTCACCTTGAAGGGCACGGTGAGGATATTGATGATCAGGGTCAGCAGGATGATCGCCCAACCCCAGTTCGCCACAATGTGGAAGTGGATGAACTGCAGGGTCAGGAACAGGTACTTGCCGATGAATCCCCAGAAGCCAAACTCGAGGATCGGCTCCAGCGTCAGCTTCGGATCCGCGGCGTGGATGCCTTTCAGCACCTTGACTGCCTTGGGCCCTGCAAAGACGCGGGTCGCGGTATGGCCGCTGGTATCGCCCAGCGCCACCCCCATGATCGGGACATCCAGCGGCGCCTTGGGCGGCGATCCCGCGCCGAAGCCCATGCGCTTGACCGTCTTCGCCACATCCAGCAATCCATGCAGCGTGGCCACGGTCGCGGTCTCGGGATGATCCGGCAGAAAGACCGCCGCAAAGAAATAGTCGCTGACCCCGGCAAAGTCGAATGGGCCATTCAGGGTCTCGCCGCCGGTGATCTTCTTCGGCTCCAGATGCTCGAAGTCCCCGTTGCGGGAGCTGGCGAACTGGGTGTTGGTGTAGGCCGTGCCATTGGTCAGGTCGTTCTGGTCTCCGAAGCCTCCGGGCCAGCTCAGCAGCGTGCGCACCGGCACGCCTCCGCGCGTCACGTCCACGTCCGCGTGCAGCACATAGCTGGCATCGAAGGAGAACGTCTTGGTCGCCTGCAGATCTCCATCCGAGTATTTGAAGGTCACCGACCCGGGCGCAATCATCGGCCCCGTCGCCGAAGCCACAAACAGCGCCTTGCTCAGCTTCTCGCCCGTCGCCCCATTCACCGTCGCGAGGGTTCCGCCGGTGCTCTCGGGCTTCGCGTTGTCGGCCACGAGGGTCTGGGTGTAGGTCAGCGTATTCGGCCCCGTCACGGTGACGGCATAGGTCCCGTTGTAGCTGTTGTCGGCCACTCCGCTGATGGCAACGGCCTGTCCGTTGAGGTCCGCGGGAAGATTTCCCGAGGTGGTCAGTGTGACCACATCGCCATTGCGCGATGCCGACGCAATCGGCGCACCCGAACCATCGTAGGTATAGAGCGACAGTGGATAGCCGAACAGCTTCGCGGCGTCGCCATGCACGAGGTCGAGCGGCTTGCCATTGGCGTCCTGGCAGACGCAGACGCTGGTCTGCTTCAGGATCCAGCTCTTGACCTGCGCGCCCCGGTTCGAAAACTCGATCCGGTAGAGTTCGTTCTCCATCACGGTGTCGGTCTCGCCGCTGGCCTGCACCACGGGGAATGACCTGGCTGCCGGCTGCGCCGCGCGAGAAGTGGCCACTGCGGCTACGCCCGCGGGAGCCGGTGGGGCTGGCGTCTGCGGCGCCGCCGCGGGCTGAGTCTTCGGCGCGGTTGCAGCCGGAGCAGCCGGAGCCGTCTTGGACTTGTAAAACTGAAGCCCGAAGAAGACGGCCACAAGAAGCACCATCATCGCTACCAGCGACCGGTTATCCTGGCCGCCTTGTTGATTGGGGTTGCTGAACTCTGCCAAAGTGAAATTTTCCTATCTGTGGGTAGCGAATCGCGCGGCCGAGCCACTCCAGCCTCTCCCAATGGTAAATGGTCTGCGCCTGGCCGGTGAGCGCTCGTCGTGTTAGAAGGTGTCCAGAAACTTCGCCCTATGGTGGGTGCGATTTCGCGGGACAGGAGAAATGCCTGTCCCAGGGGCTAAAGCCCCGAATTTGTGGTCGCTTTTTGATGTCCGGGATGAATCCCGGACCTATCTCAGAAGCAAGAGCAACAGCAAAGCTCAGAAGCAAGAGCAACAGCAAAGCTCAGAAGCAAGAGCAATGGCAAACCGGAACAAGAGCAGAAGCACACCGGCATACCTGCCAAGTTTCTGGACAGGTTCTTACATACGCTTCGCGGTGGAAGTTCGTTCCGGCACCGGGTCGAACCCGCCCTTGCCCCAGGGATGGCACCGGCCCAGCCTGCGCAACGCCAGCCACGATCCCCGGCCCCAGCCAAACCGCGCTACCGCCGTGTACGCATACTCCGAGCAGGTCGGCAGATAGAGGCACTGGCCCATGCCAAATGTATGCAGCACCGGCGACACGATCTTCTTGTAAACCCCAAACAAAACCCGGGCGACGAAGCCTCTCAGCCCATCTTCCGGCATTCGTGGGACGCTCTTATCCGCGCTCATCCGCGCGATCCGCGGTCGTCTTTTGGCAACTGCCTCTCGGCCATCTTCTGAATCGACCGGAAGACCGCCGTCACTTCGCGCTCGAGGTCCGCGAACTCCAGGTCGATCACGCTGCGCTTCGGATGCAGCACCACATCCACCGGAATCCGCAGCGCGGCAAGCTGGCCGCGCACCGCCTCGCGCATGCGCCGCTTGATGCGGTTGCGGTCCACCGCCTTACCCATCACCTTGCCCACCGTCAGCCCAACTCGCGGCCCATCAGCAGTTGCGTCGCGCAGCGCGGTTCCATCCGCGCCCAACGCAGGACGCAGCATAAAAAAATAGCTCATCTGTTTGCCGAACTGCTTGCGGCTCGCCTTGTAGACCCTCTGATAGTCGGCGTGTTTGCGCAGGCGAAAGATGATCGGAGGCGGCTTCGGAGGCTGCATGGCGGTTGCACCGTGGTTGTTAAGCAGGTTCAGGACGCTGGATGCGTCCTGAACCGGGGAAAACCCAATCGTCGGAGAATCTAAGAGCCTGTCCAGAAACTTCGCCCTGCGATGATGCGATTTCGAGGCATGTCCCAGGGGCTAAAGCCCCGAATTTGCGGTCGCTCCGATGTCCGGGATGAATCCCGGACCTATCTCAGAAGCAAGAGCAACAGCAAACCTCAGAAGCAAGAGCAAGAGCAAACCGGCACACATTGCCAAGTTTCTGGACAGGTTCTTAGAGACTAAAAGCTAGTCGCGAAAGCCAGCGCTGACGGCGATCTTGTGGCGGCCCTTGGCGCGCCGGCGGCTCAGCACAGCTGCGCCTGCCTTGGTCTTCATGCGGGTCAGGAACCCGTGGGTCTTCGCGCGATGGCGGCGGTTCGGTTGGAAGGTACGCTTCGGCATTTCACTACACTCCTGCTCAGTCTTTTTGCTTGTTGCAACAGTCTCCAAGTATACCTGAAGACACCTCCAACTCCCAAGACCTCTCTCAGACCCTTCTGCCGGGAGCAAGGCATGCGCCAGGAAGGATGCCTTTGCCCGCGCCGCCGGTGCCGCGTTTCGCTTCGCGAAAAATCGTGCCTATGAGCCAACCAAAACTGTTCTTCACAAGGAATGGTGCAACTTAAAAAATGTCTCGCGGCCGCTTGAAAATCGTCCTGTTTTCCGTGCTACTATCAAACCCGCTTACCAAGGATGATTTTCTATCCTGTCAATCGCATTCTGCTTCACTTTGCAGTTCCTCTTCGCAAAGGCGTGGTTAAAACCTAGCGAAGATCTCCAGCAACCAGCGTTCGTCTCCGCCCGCCTCTTTCGACGGGAAGGGACTTCCCTTGGCTTTTTGGAGTCGCATTGCTCTCTCCGATCCCAGGGCCTGTCTTACCTTTTTCTGTATGAGAAAAATACTTGGAACAGAAATCCAAGAAGGAACCTAAAGCATGTCATTCGTTCCCACGGCAACGGCTGTTTTAAATTATTGGGTGCGCATCCTCGCCGCGCTTGAGAAAAAGATCAACCGGCAGTCCTACGAGACCTGGTTCAAACCGACCCGGTTCTCCCACATCGCGGGAAAGACGCTGTATGTGCGCATCCCGTCGCCTGAGTTCCAGGACATCTGCGAAAAATACAACGACGTCATCCAGGAGGCGATCGACAACCTCGCCCTGGATATCGACACGGTGACGTTCGCGACGCCCGCGCAGGACCCCTCCGCGCCGCGCGTCCGCGAGGATGGCGGCTTCGCTCCCGTCCCCAGCCACAACTCGAACGCGCCGCACTCCCGCCGGCCGTCGAATGGACAGGCAACGGCAGCGCCCGAGCAGTCGCGCTTCGACTGGTCCGCCGCCTCGCAGCTCAATCCGCGCTACCAGTTCGACGCCTTCGTCATCGGCTCGGGAAATCAATTTGCGATGGCAGCCTCGCAGGCCGTCGCGGAGCGCCCCAGCAAGGCCTACAACCCGCTCTTCCTCTACGGCGGCGTCGGCATGGGCAAGACCCACCTGATGCATGCCATCGGCCACGACGTGAAGCGCCGCCAGCCGCACGCGTCCATCTGCTACGTCTCGGGCGAGAAGTTCACCAACGAGATGATCAACTCTGTCCGCTACGACAAGATGACCACCTTCCGCGACAAGTTCCGCAATGTGGACGTGCTGCTCATCGACGACATCCAGTTCCTCGCCGGCAAGGAGCGCACGCAGGAGGAGTTCTTCCACACCTTCAACACGCTGCACGAGGGCCAGAAGCAGATTGTCATCGCCAGCGACCGGCCGCCCAAAGAGCTAGCCGATTTTGAAGACCGCCTGCGCTCGCGCTTCGAGTGGGGCCTCATCGCCGACATCCAGCCACCGGACCTCGAGACTAAGGTCGCGATCCTTCAGAAGAAGGCGGAGTCCGAGCAGACCCAGCTTCCGGTCGATGTCGCGCTCTTCATCGCCTCGAATGTCCGCACCAATGTGCGCGAACTTGAAGGCGCGCTCGTCCGGCTCATCGCGTGGTGCTCCATGCACGGCGTCGAGATTACGCTCGCTGTCACCCAGCAGTGCCTGAAGCAGTTCATCGACACCCAGGTCCGCAAGATCACGATCGAAGCGATTCAGCGGGCAGTTGCCGAGAGCTTCGGGATGCGCGTCGCCGAGCTGAAGCAGAAGAACAACTCGCGGCAGATCGTCGTGCCGCGGCAGATCGCGATGTACCTGGCCAAGCAGCTGACCGAAGCCTCGCTGCCTGAGATCGGGCGGCAGTTCGGCGGAAAGCACCACACCACGGTGATGCACTCCATCGCCAAGATCGACGAGCACCGCCGCAGCGACAAAGACATGAACCGCACCATCAACAAGTTGATGGAGACGCTGAGCTAGATTTTCCGGCGAATGCCGCAGTTTTGCGCGATACTAATCCTATGGCGACGGCATCGCTCATCCCGGTCAGCGAGTATCTCTCCACCACTTACGAGCCGGACTGCGACTACATCGAGGGCGAACTCCAGGAGAGAAATGTGGGAGAGACCGCGCACAGCTTCGCACAATCGATCCTCGTCGCCCTCTTCAATGCAAATCGCCATGCGTGGAACATCGTGGCCGGCACGGAGATGCGCGTTCAAGTCGCGTCGAACCGTTTCAGAATCCCGGATGTCGGCGTTCAACGCCGCTCCGACCCGCACGACCCCATCGTCACAACCGCACCCCTCATCTGCATCGAAGTCCTCTCCCCCGAAGACCGCATCAACCGCATGCAGGAACGGATCGCCGATTATATTCGCATGGGCGTTGAACACGTCTGGCTCATTGACCCACTCAGCCGCCATGCGTGGATCGCCACACCGGACGGCTCTCACACTCGCGTTCTCGAAGCCTTCACGATCCCCGGCACATCGATTCGCATTTCTCTTGCTGAAGTCTTCGCCGAACTCGACGACATGCTCACCCAGGCCTGATTTTTTTACCGAAAGCCAGCCTACCCCAACACCCGCGCCGCATCCTTCGCAAAGTACGTCACAATAAAGTCCGCCCCCGCCCGCCGAATCCCCAGCAGCGACTCCATCATCGCCCGCTCCGGCTGAAGCCACCCGCGCGCAAACGCCGCCTGCAACATGCTGTACTCGCCCGACACCTGGTAGGCCCCCATCGGCACGTCGTAGCGCTCGCGCGCCGCGCGAATTACGTCGAGGTACGGCATCGCGGGCTTCATCAGCACCATGTCCGCGCCCTCGGCGATGTCCTGGTCGATCTCGCGCATTGCCTCGCGCAGGTTCGCGCCATCCATCTGGTAGGTCTTGCGATCGCCGAACTGCGGGGCCGAATCCGCCGCCTCGCGGAATGGGCCGTAGAATGCGCTGGCGAACTTCGATGCATAGCTGAGGATTGGCGTGGCGCTGTGGCCGCCCGCGTCCAGGGCTTCGCGAATCGCCTCCACCCGGCCATCCATCATGTCGCTCGGCGCAACGATATCGGCCCCAGCCTCCGCCAGCGAAGCTGCGGCCTTCGCCAGCAGCTTCACGCTCGCATCATTCTCCACCGCGTAGTGCGAACCATCGCGAGCCACCACTCCGCAGTGCCCATGCGACGTGTACTCGCACAGGCAGACATCCGCAATCACCACAAGCGAGTCCAGAGCGCGCACGCTCTTTAGCGCGCGCAGCCCCTGCTGCACAATCCCATCGGCATCCCACGCGCCACTGCCCGTCTCATCCTTCTCCGCCGGAAGCCCAAACAGCAGCAAGCCGCCAATTCCCAGCGTCGCGCAAGTCTCGGCTTCCTTCACTGCCTCATCGATCGAGAGGTTGAACACCCCCGGCATGGAACTGATCTCCCGCCGCACACCCTCACCCGGACAAATAAATACAGGAGCGATCAACGCCCCCGGCTCCAGATGTGTCTCCCGCACCAGCGACCGCATCGCCTCAGTCGTTCGCAACCGCCGCATTCGCGTAACCGGAAAATTCATCCCTCCAGTCTAAATCGCCACCAAACATGGGTGCCCCACATCTCGATTCTGAGATGTGGGGCATCGCCACAAACGCAGCTACCATAGACAAAGTGCCCTTACTCCCCACCATCCCGTCCCCTCTCCGCGAATCTGCCGCCAACGCCCTCGCGTGGCCGCAGCTCCGCGACCACATCGCCGCGCTTGCCTCCTCGCCGCTTGGTCGCGCCTGGACACTCGCCCTCGAACCCACCGCCGACCTTGCATGGATCGACCAGCAACAGCAGCGCACCGCCGAGATTCGCGCCTACCTCCTCGCCGGCGGCTCGTTCGACTTCCACGGCCTCTTCGACCCCACCACGCTCCTCGACAAATCCCGCCTCGAAGGCGCGGCGCTCGAACCCCTTGAGATCAACCAGCTTCTCACCGTCATCGAGCGCGTCGCCGCCTGGCGCACCCTGCTTACGCCGCAGCCGGGAGCCGCTCCACGCAACTGGCCCGGCATCTTCGCGCTTTCTGTGCCACTGCTCGACCACAACCTCGCTCCGCTGCTTCAACTCCTTCGCGGCAAGATCGAACCCGACGGCACCCTCTCGGACGACGCCAGCCCTGAGCTTCGCCGCATCCGCCGGGCCATGGAGAGACAACATCGGGCGATTGAAGAAAGCCTTCGCAAGTCGTTACGCGCGCTTAGCGCCGAGGGCTCGACGCAGGAAGACCTCATCACCGTGCGGGGCGAGCGCTTCGTCATCCCCGTCAAGTCTGAGTTCCGCCGCCGCGTCCCCGGCGTCATCCACGGGTCTTCATCCTCGGGGCAGACGGTGTTCGTTGAACCGCTGGAGACGATCGAGCAGAACAACGAGCTCATCCGCCTGTTGGATGAAGAGCAGTCGGAGATTCATCGCATCCTTCTCGCGCTGACCCGCGCCATCGGCGAACATGCGGATGCGATCCTCCTCGGCGCGTCTATCCTCGCCGAAGCCGAATCCCACTTCGCGCGCGCCCGCTTCGCGAACGACCTCGCCTGCGTGCGGCCTGTGTTCGCGCAACAACTCTCGCTTGACGGCGCGCGGCATCCGCTGCTGGAGCTTCGGTTGCGGCGCGAGGGCGCAACTCCGATCCCTCTGACACTGGCGCTTGAGCCAGAGGCACGGCAGCTCATCGTCTCCGGCCCGAATACGGGCGGTAAGACCGTCGCGCTCAAGACCACAGGGCTGCTCTGTTTGATGGCGCAGGCTGGCCTGCCTGTGCCGGCGGATGCTGCGGCGTTCCCGCTGCTGCAGAGCATCTATGCGGACATTGGCGACGCGCAGTCGATCGAGCAGAACCTCTCCAGCTTCTCCGCCCACATCGTCAACGTGAACCGCATCGCGCGGCTCGCCGGCCCCGACTCTCTCGTTTTGTTGGACGAGCTGGGCTCCGCGACCGACCCCGAAGAAGGCGCGGCCCTCGCGGTCGCCATTGCGGCGCATTTTCTCGAACGACGCGCGTGGACCTGCATCACCACCCACCTCACAGCGCTCAAGGTCTACGCCGCAGGCCGCCCCGGCGTATTGAACGCCGCCGTCGGCTTCGACCAGGCCACGCTCGCGCCTACCTATCAGCTTCGCCTTGGTGTTCCGGGAGCATCGGCGGGGCTGAACATTGCGGCTCGGCTGGGGCTTGCGCCGGAGATCGTTGCTGCGGCACGGGCGCAGTTGACGACGCAGGCAGCGGATATCGGCGCGCTGCTCGATTCGCTCCATCAGCAACTCACCGCCGCTTCCGCGGAGCGCGACGCCCTGCAGCTCCGCGAGCGCGAGCTGACCCGCGAAAAACTCCGCCTCGAAACCGAAGGCCGCACCGAGCAGAAGGCCCGCACCAAAGAACTCGAAGCCAAGCTCAACTCTCTCATCGAAGACTTCGAGTACCAGCTCCGCGAGATCGTCAAAGCCATCGACGATAAGAGCCTTGCAAAGAAGATTCAGCGCGACTCGCTTACCACTATCTCCCGCGCCAGGCGCGAGTTTTCCGAACAGTTCAACTCAACGGTGGTCGCCCACACCTCTGGCGCCGACAAGAACGACCCCGCTGCCCAACCCCACCTGCCTAAGGGCATCAAGATAGGCGACTTCGTCAAGCTCAAGAGCCTTGGGCGGCAGGCCCGCGTCGAGCGTGTGATCGATGCGAAAAACTTTGAGGTTTCGGTCGGCACCATGAAGATGCGCGTCACGATCGCCGACATCGCGGAGGTGCAGCAAGTCCAGGCCGTCACGCCGCTCGAAGCCGCGCGCAAACGCAGCAACGTGACGATCCAGATGAACTCCGATGCCGACTCCATGTCGTCGGAGATCAACGTCATCGGCCGCACCGCCGACGAGGCCGAAGACGAGGTCTCCCGCTTCGTCGATCAGGCGTTCCTCGCCGGCCTCCCCCGCATTCGTATCGTTCACGGCACCGGCATGGGCATCCTCCGCCGCACCCTGCGCGAGTTCCTGAAGAAGCACCCGCACGTCACCGCTATCACCGAACCGCCCTACAACCAGGGCGGCCAGGGAGCCACAGAGGTTGAGCTAAGACAATGAAGACGCCCAAAGCAATTCTTCAATTCGTCATTCTGATCGCAGGAGCAGCTACAGCGTCCGCGGCGACCCCATGCACGGGTGTGGATCGCAGCCTTACAAGCCAACAGAAATCGGCTGTAACACCCGAGATTGCGAAACAATTGAAGGCAAGAAACGTCGATGTTTTGCAGTCCTTACGGGTAGGGGGCTGGAGTATCTTTTACGTCGACACACACCAATCGGATGAGGTGTACGTCTTTTACGTAAAGGATCCGCGGCATAGCCGCTATATCACGCTGTGGAGCGGCGCCGCCCGTCTTGATGAGGGACAAGAAATCATGTCGTGGACACTCAAGAACGCGCCCGGCATTCCGCGTAATCTCGCCAGCTGCTTCGCATGGCATGTTACGAGCGGCGAACGATCTCCGCCCTGAATTTAGCTTGCTACCTCACCATCGAGAAATCCAGAAAGCAGCAAAGGCACCCGGGTAAGGGGTGCCGTTGCCGCTGTACTTTAATGTCCTAACCGCGAAGCGGTCCAGGACCGCACGAAGTGCCTCAGATTCGCATGGGCATCAGGATGTAGCGATACTTTACGTCCTCGTTGCCGTCTTCCGGCCGCATCTGCCCTGCGGACTGTGCGTCCTTGAACTCCAGTCGAACTTCGCCGGTCGTTCCAATCGCCTTCAGGAAGTCGATCAGGTACTGGCTGTTGAAGCCGACGACAATCGGATCGTAGTTGTAGGGGGTCTCGATCGTGTCTTCGGACTCGCCCGAGTCGGTGGAAGAGGAAGACAGCTTCAGCTCGTTCTGCTCCAGGCGAATCTTGATCGCGCCCGAACGCTCATCCGCGAACTGCGCCACGCGCTGAATGCAGCCCATCAGGTCTTCCGAGCGCACGATGACGAACTTGTTGTTGTCGCGGGGCAGCACCGCCTCGTAGTTGGGGAACTGGCCGGTCAGCTTGCGGCTGGTCAGCACGCGTCCGCCGACGCGGAAGAAGAGCGTCTGCTCATCGTCGGCGAAGTCCAGTGTCTCAACGTCCGAGGTATTCAGCAGCGAGAGCAGCTCGGCCAGCGCCTTGCGCGGGATCAGGGTCTTCTTCTCGCCGGAGATGCCTTCGAGCGTCTCGCCGAGCTTCTCCACGTGCGCCAGGCGGTGGCCGTCGGTCGCGACCATGGCCATCGACTCGGCCTTCAGGACCAGCAGAGCACCGTTCAGGGTGTAGCGGCTCTCCTCGTTGGAGATGGCGAAGATCGTCTTCGACACCATGTTTTTGAGCGACGCCGAGGAGATCTTGAACGCGCCCGAAGCCGGGAACTCCGGAACTACGGGGAAGTTGACGCGCGCCATCCCAACCATCTTGGTGTTCGAGCGCCCTGCGCGGATCTGCACCCAGTGGTTGTCCATCAGCTTGATGGAGATGTCGCCCTCGGGCAGCAACTTGATGTAGTCGTATAACTTGCGGGCGGGGATGGTGCAGGCTCCGGGCTTCTTCACCTTGGCTGCGCAGCTGGTCCGCACACTCTGGTCGAGGTCGGTCGCGGTGATGATCAGCTTGTCATCCACGGCCTCGAAGAGGAAGTTCGAGAGGATTGGGATGGTCGTCTTGCGCTCGACCACGGACTGCGCCGCCGTCAGCTCCCGCAGAAGCTCCGCGCGGGAGACGGTAATCTCAAGGTTGCCGGTGGGCGCGGCTGTCGTCGTCATCTCGGGCTCCTGCGTAGCTGGTGTCAAGGCGGTCTCTCCGTTGGGGATGCTGGCAAAACTTTACACCGAATCCACTACAGATTGCACATTACGCGCGTCGGCCTCCCCGATTCTAGTGAGGAACGGCTCTGGATGCGACAGGTTTCTTTGTGGAAAGCCCAGTCCTTTGTGTGCGGCATGCAGCTTTTGGGAACCAAAGGCCAAAAGAGCTGTCCAGAAACTTCGCGCTATGATGATGCGATTTCGAGGCACCGGAAGGAATGCTTGTCCCAGGGGCTAAAGCCCAGAATTTGTGATCGATTTGATGTCCGGGATGAATCCCGGACCTATCTCAGGAGCAAGAGCGACAGCGAACCCGGCATACCTTACCAAGTTGGACAGGTTCCAAGACGTGAGTGCTTCTAAGAAAGAACATATAAAAGGAAGAGAAATACCAGTAGCAGTAGTCGTTGTCGCGGGAAATGTGGAAAGCCTGCCGATGTGTTGCAATGCGACCAGTTGAGGGGTCGTCCGGGTTTAGAAAACCGGAGCCGGAAAGACGGACAAGCAGCAAAAGCTGTGGCAGCGCATCCAACGAGGGGCGGTTTATCGCACTTCTTCACACATGGTTCTGTAGCGCCTCAACGGGAACAGGTTCAGCGCGTGGGAAATCGGAGTAAGTCCAGCGCAGTCATCATGTTTGCGGGTCAGGGTTTTGAACAGCATCGGCTTCGGGACAGAGGATAACGAGGCAATCGCTTCGGGGAGCTGTCCAGAAATTCCGCCCTATGATGGATGCGATGTTCGAGGCACAGAGAGATGCTTGTCCCAGGGGCTAAAGCCCCGAATTTGTGGTCGCTTTGATGTCCGGGATGAATCCCGGACCTATCTCAGAAGCAACAGCAACAGCAACAGCAAACCGAAGCAACAGCAACAGCAAACCGAAGCGAGAGCAACAGCAAATCTCAGAAGCAGGAGCAACAGCAAACCGAAGCACACTGCCAATTTTTTAGACAGGTTCTAAGGGAGGCATTATGAGAATCGCGATCTTTGGCGCAAGCGGGGCGACAGGACTTCTCCTCACCGAGCGCTGCCTCGCCGCAGGCTACCAGGTTACAGCGCTGCTGCGGACTCCTGCGAAGTTCCCCTATCGGGACCGCGTGACGGTTGTCGAGGGCAGCGCATTCGACCCCACGGCGATCCGCCAGACGCTCGAAGGCGCGGATGTGGTTCTCTCTGCCCTTGGCGCGAGGTCGCTGCGCAAGGAGGATGTTCTCGAGCGCGCGGTACCCCTGATCGTCGCGGCCATGGAGCAGGCAGGAGTGCGGCGGATCATCGCGCTTGGCTCTGCCGGCGCGGAGGACAAGTCGCTCGACAAGCAGCCGGCCTGGCGCCGCTGGATCGTCCAGAAGATCGTCTACAATACGTTCCTGAAGTGGCCGGTTGCCTCGCAGCGGGCGCAGTTGGCGGCCTTGTCGGCGAGCGGCCTGGACTGGACGATGGCGATGCCGCCGATGCTGCAGAACAAGCCAGCGCGGGGAAGCTATCGGATCGATGGCGAGGCTTTGCCGCGAAACGGCAGCAACATCTCGCGCAGCGATGTGGCGGACTTCATGATGCAGCAGATCGGCAATCCGCAATGGGTGGGCAAAGGGATTTACATCGCGTGGTAGTCCGGCAAGCGAATGGCTTCGCAGGCGCATCCCAGCTAAAATAGGGTTGTTCCGCATCTTGAGTGGATGGGATTGGAGCCTCAGTTGGCAGATACGATCTTCGATGTCGTCGTGGTTGGTGGCGGTCCCGCCGGATACACCTTTGCAATCCGCGCCTCGCAGTATGGCCTGAAGACGGCACTGGTCGATGCGAACGACCGGCTGGGGGGCACCTGCCTGCTGTGGGGATGCATTCCAACCAAAGCGATGCTGTTTACCGCGGAGATATGGGACCACCTGAAGCACGCCGACCGCTACGGCATCGACGTGGTCGAGCCGAAGCTGAACTGGCAGGCCGTGATCGCCCGCAAGGACGACGTCATCAGCCGCCACACGAAGGGTCTCGACTTCCTGATGAAGAAGAACAAGATCACCACTTTCAAGGGATACGGCCGCCTGACCGGCTCGGCGAAGGACGGCGTCCACGCAGTCGAGGTGAAGGGCGCGGACGGCAAGACGGAGACCGTCAAGGCGAAGAAGGTGGTGCTGGCGACGGGCTCCGATGCGCGCATGCTGCCCGGCTATACGGCCGATGACACCATCATGACGAACATCGAGATCCTGAAGACCGCAACCATGCCGAAGTCGCTGGTTGTCATCGGCTCGGGTGCTGTGGGGGTTGAGTTCGCCTCGGTCTTCAAGAGCTTTGGCGCCGACGTGACGATTCTGGAGATGCTGCCGCGCGTCGTTCCTGCGGAGGACGAAGAGATCGGCAAGGAGTTGCTGCGTTTGTACAAGAAGCGCGGCATCGATGTGAATCTCTCGATCAAAGATACGAAGATCGAGAAGAACAAGGACGGCGCGCTGGTGTCGTTTACGGATGCCAATGGCAAGCCGCAGACGAAGCAGGCGGAGAAGGTGCTGGTCGCCGTGGGGCGCGCGCCGCGTACGTACGATGTTGGTCTCGACAAGACGAACATCAAGCCGGACCGCGGCTTCATCATGGTCAACGAATGGATGGAGACGACGGAGCCCGGCGTTTATGCGATCGGCGATATTGTGGGCGGGCTTCCGCAGTTGGCTCATGTGGGCAGCATGGCCGGCCTTGTGGTTGCGGCGAAGATCGCCGGCAAGTATGCGAAACCGATCAACCGCGCGCGCATTCCGGGCTGCACCTACTGCGATCCGCAGATCGCCAGCGTAGGCCTGACCGAGGCGCAAGCGAAGGAGAAGGGCTTCCAGGTGAAGGTGGGCAAGTTCCCGTTCGTGGGCAACTCCAAGGCGACGATCCTCGATGCGCATGATGGCTTCGTCAAGGTGGTCGCGGACGCGAAGTACGGCGAGATTCTGGGTGTTCACATTATTGGGCCGTATGCGACCGAGATCATCGCGGAGGCCGTGACTGCGCTGGAGTTGGAGGCGACGGTCGAGGAGATGATGTTCACGATCCATGCCCATCCGACGGTCGCGGAGGCTTTGCTGGATGGGTTCAGCAGCGTGCAGGGCATGGCGGTCAACGTCTAGCAGGGCTGCCTATGACGAAAGGAGAAACGATGCAATACAAGGTCGAATTGATTAAGTCGGAAGAAGGGTATGCAGTAGGTTGCCCAGATCTGCCAGGTTGCTGGTCACAGGGAGCAACCGAGGAAGAGGCGCTGGAGAACATCAAGTCGGCGATTGCGGAGTATCTGGCTGCGGTTGCTGAAATGAATGAGCGCAAAGAAACTCGTTATGTTGAAGTCATGGCGTCCTGAAAATGGGAAAGCTGCCGGGCGTCAACCATCTTCAGGCAGTCAAGGCCTTCGAGCGCGCGGGGTTCGAAATCATTCGCCAGAGCGGCCACATCGTTATGTCCGATGGACGCTGACCATCGTGATTCCGCGTAACAACCCAGTCAACCATGTTCCGTATCATCCGGGACTCCGGGTTGACTCTCGAGCAGTTCCGCAAGCTTCTCTAAGCAGCTGTCCAGAAACTTCGCCATTATGATGATGCGATTTCGCGGCATAGGGAGAAGTGGCTGTCCCAGGGGCTAAAGCCCCGAATTTGTGGTTGCTTTGATGTCCGGGATGAATCCCGGACCTATCTCAGAAGCAAGAGCAAGAGCTAACAGCAACAGCAAGAGCAACAGCAAGAGCAACAGCAAGAGCAACAGCAACAGCAAGAGCAAGAGCAACAGCAAGAGCAACAGCAGAAGCAAGAGCTAACAGCAAGAGCAACAGCAGAAGCAACAGCAAATCGGCACACACTGCCAAGTTTCTGGACAGGTTCCAATGTTCGTTCAGCTTCTCCATCTCGGCCGCATTTCTTACGCGGAAGCTCTGGATGTGCAGGAGCGCTTGAGTGCGGCGAGGAAGCAGGACCTGATCGGCGATACGCTTCTGCTGCTGGAGCATCCGCCGGTCATCACGCTTGGGCGCAATGCGTCGCGCGCGAACGTGCTGGCCAGCGATGAGTGGCTCGCGCGGCGTGGAGTCGAGTTGCACGAGGTCAACCGCGGGGGCGACGTGACGTACCACGGGCCAGGTCAACTGGTGGGCTATCCGATCATCGATCTGCGGGGCGATCTGCCGGGGAAGCGCGGTCCTCATCTTGGGCCTGTCGACTTCGTTCGGCTGCTTGAAGAGGTGCTGATCCGAACCTGCGCGGAGTTTGGCGTGATGGCCAAGCGGATTCCGAAGTGTACCGGTGTCTGGACCTTCGGCGGCGGTGTTTGCGGCGATCCCACTCATCGCGATGATGCCGCGATGAATGGGGCACCCAAGTCTGGTTCGAGTTCCAGTATCCGCGAGAAGAAGATCGCGGCGATCGGGGTGCATGTCTCGCGAGGAGTGACTTCGCATGGGTTTGCTCTGAATGTCACGCCTGACCTGCGCGACTTCGAGTGGATCATTCCCTGCGGCATCCGGAACCGGGGCGTGACCAGCCTTGAGCTGGAGGCCGATCCCGCCGCGGAGCCGACCATGGATCGTGCGCTCAACGTCACCGCGCGCAACTTTGGGCGCGTCTTTGGGCGTCAGATGCTGTGGTGCGAATCGATCGAGCAACTGCTCGCGGCTGGTCAGTAGATTGTTTTCGCGTGGCCGCAAACCGCTTTCTCATGGACGATAAGCGCCTCGCGAATCCCACGCTTTATAATCACACTGCGAACACATGCGCCTGAATGCGCGGACGAATTGTGGAAGGAATCTCATGCCGACTGATGTAGTGATGCCCCAGATGGGCGAATCGATTACCGAAGGGACGCTCACCAAGTGGCTGAAGAAGGTTGGGGATACGGTTCAGCGCGACGAGCCGCTGTTCGAGATTTCGACCGATAAGGTTGATGCGGAGATTCCGTCTCCCGCGGCGGGGATCCTGCAGGAGATCAAGACTCCTGAGGGTTCGACGGTCCAGATCAATACGGTTGTGGCCGTGATTGCGGAGGCTGGAGGTGCGACGGCTGCTCCCAAGGCGGAGGCTGCGCCTGCTGCGGCTGGGGGCGGTACGGATGTGGTGATGCCGCAGATGGGCGAATCGATCACCGAGGGCACGCTTACGAAGTGGCTGAAGAAGATCGGCGATACGGTGCAGCGCGATGAGCCGATCTTTGAGATCTCCACGGACAAGGTGGATGCTGAGATTCCTTCGCCTGTCGCGGGAGTGCTGACGGAGATCAAGGTTGCCGAGGGTTCGACGGTCGGGATCAATACGGTTGTCGCTGTGATTGGCGGAGCTTCCGGGTCGGCGGCTGCACCGGCTAAGCCTGCTGCGGCTCCTGTGGCGGCGGTTGAGAAGGCTGCTCCGGCTGCGATCGCTCCGGCGGCAGAGTCCGGCGAGCGTCCACGGTCTTCGCCGCTGGTGCGCAAGATCGCGAAGGACAACAATGTCGATCTGACGCAGGTTCCGGGGACGGGTTCGGCTGGGCGCATCACCAAGACGGACATTCTCGGGCATCTGGAGAAGCCTGGCGCTCCTGCTGCTGCAATGGCAGCGGCTCCGGCGAAGGCGGCTGCTCCTGCAACGGCAACGGCGGCTGCGCCGACACCTCTTCCTGGGGAACTGGTTCCGATGACCAAGATGCGCAGCATTATCGCCAAGCGCATGGTGGAGTCGAAGCAGACCAGCCCGCATGTCCATACCGTGTTCAAGGTGGACATGACGCGGATCGTCCGGCTGCGTGAGAAGGAGAAGTCGAAGTACGAGCAGAGGAATGGCGTGAAGCTGACTTACATGCCGTTCATTACGCGCGCCGTAATCATGGCGCTGCGGAAGCACCCCATCGTCAACGGCTCGGTGGAGGGCGATGCGATCCGCTACAACAAGAACATTAATATCGGGATTGCGGTCGCGCTGGATTGGGGGCTGATTGTTCCCGTCATTAAGCAGGCTGAAGAGAAGAACTTCCTTGGGATTGCTCGCGCGATCGTCGATGTCGCGGAGCGGGCGCGGGGCAAGAAACTTGCTCCGGATGAGATTTCGGGTGGTACGTTTACGCTTACCAACTCGGGGATCTTTGGCGAGCAGTTTGGCACGCCGATCATCAATCAGCCGCAGGCGGCGATCCTGGGGATCGGTGGATTGAACAAGGAAGCTGAAGTGCTTACCGATAAAGATGGGAACGACTCGATTGCCATTCGTTCGATTCAGCGGTTCACGCTGGGCTTCGATCACCGCATTGTGGATGGCGCGGACGCCGGGAAGTTTATGGCGGACTTCAAGGCTTATCTGGAGAATTGGAGCGAGGACATTGGGTAGTTCGCTGTCCTAAAGCAGTTGTCCAGAAACTTCGTTCTATGCTGGATGCGATTTCGAGGCACCGGGAGAAATGGCTGTCCCAGGGGCTAAAGCCCAGAATTTGTGGTGCTTTGATGTCCGGGATGAATCCCGGACCTATCTCAGAAGCAAGAGCAAGAGCAAAAGCAGGAGCAAACCGGCACACACTGCCAAGTTTCTGGGCAGGTTCTAAAGCAGTGACTTTGCCCTGAGCACTAACTCTACTGCTTGTTCCGGCGTTGCGGCTACGGCGGAGAGATGGCCCATCTTCCGGCCTTTGCGCGGGCGCAGCTTTTCGTAGAGATGCAGCCTTACTCCGGGCACGGCAAGCGCCTTGTCGAAGCGCGGGACTCGCGGGCCGTCGGGGTCGAGCCACAGGTCGCCGAGGAGGTTGGCGATTGCGGCGGGCTGAACGACGGAAGGATCGCCGAGCGGCAGGTCGCAGACCGCGCGGACCAACTGCTCAAACTGGCTGGTAACGCAGGCACGCTCGCTGGCGTGGTAGCTGTTATGGGGGCGAGGCGCGAGTTCATTGACTAATAAGTGACCATCTTTGGTTACAAACAGTTCTACCGCGAGGATGCCTTCCAGTTGGAAGGTGTCTGCGATGGATTCCGCGAGTTCTTTCGCCTGGGTTGCCAGCGCATCGGGAAGCGACGCGGGAATGACGCTCCAGGCGAGAATCTGGTCCTCGTGATGATTCCAGGCGGCGGGGTAGACCTTGACTTCGCCGCCTGGGGAGCGTGCGACGAGGATGGAGATCTCACGGTCGAGGTCGATCGCTTGTTCGACGACTCCTGAGCCTTCGCCGAGTGCCTCCCATGCGCCGCGCATCTCTTCTTCTGCGGAGTTCTTTGAGGAGAAACCGACCTTGCCCTGTCCGCGTCCGTCGTATCCTCCGGTTGCGCTCTTGCAGAAGCATCGGCCTCCGAGGCCAGAGATTGCTTCTCGCAAGTCGTCGATCGAACGCACCGCGCGATAGTCACCCACTGGGAACCCGTTTCGGCGGAGCCAGTCCTTTTGCTCGATGCGGTTCTGGATGATGGCGAGCATTGCGCCGTTCGGCCGGACTGGGGCGAAGCTTGCCGCTGCGTTCATGCTTGCGGCGGAGATCTGTTCGATCTCGAGCGTGACTACGTCGCAGCCGCGCGCGAGATTCGCGGCCTCGCGGCTGTCGTCCCATCCGGCTTCGATGCAGCCGTCCACGACGAAGCGGGCGGGGCAGGCGGGGTCGGGGTCGAGCACGAGGATGCGATAGCCCATGCCTCGCGCGGCCATTGCGGTGAGGCGTCCGAGCTGGCCTCCGCCAAAGATTCCAATGGTTGCGCCCGGCAGGATGGGCGGGCAGGCCCTTTCGCTCACGCGGGAACCTCGTCGTCAATCGCCTGGGCCAGCACTTCCTCTTGCCTCGCCGCGCGCCATGCTACGAGCTTTGCCTGCAACTCCGGGTCGGTTGTCGCGAGGATCGCCACGGCGAGCAGGCCGGCATTCGTAGCGCCTGCTGCGCCGATGGCCAGTGTGGCTACGGGAACGCCTTTGGGCATCTGGACGATCGAGAGGAGAGAGTCGATGCCCTGGAGGGCGGTGGCGGATATAGGAACTCCGAGGACTGGCACGACGGTCTTCGCGGCGACCATGCCGGGTAAATGCGCTGCGCCGCCGGCTCCGGCGACGATGACGCGCAGGCCTCGCGCGGCGGCGGTCTCCGCGTAGGAGAACATCAGGTCCGGGGTCCGGTGCGCCGAGACGACGCGGACCTCATGCGCGACTCCAAACTCGCGCAGGATTTCAACCGTTGCGCGCATGACGGAATAGTCGTTGCGGCTTCCCATGATGACGCCGACGACGGGTTGCGGATTCGCTCCCATACTCATGGCCCCGATTATACGATTCCGCTGTCGCTGGTTGCGTGGCTACAGCTTCGCCCAGATGCTGGCGTTGAGACACTCGACGACGCCATCGACGATCAGGTTAAGACCCTCGGTGAACCTGCCGGAGTCGGCGATTTGTTTGGCGCTGACCGCGTCTGCCATGTTGATGCTGGAGCTGACGATCGCAATTGCGGCGTCTTTCTTCTGCGCTCCTGTCTTCGCGCCATAGAGCGATTCCACGCCCTGCACCAGGCTGGGAAGCAATGCGATCCCACGTAGAAACAACTTCAAGAACTCCATCCCGATCCTCCAAAATAATCTTCGTAAAGTTGCCGCCGATTTCAATGCTTTCCGACGAGAAAGTCGATTGCGAAATGGACGATGGTAAGCAGGCCGCCGAACGCGCCGACCATACCTTTCATCCTCTGGACTGTCTTCTCGTGATCCTGCATGCGCGCCTCCAGATGCGTCAGTCTGCCGGGTTGGCCGATGCCAAGGATCTGCTCCATCTGGCTCTTCAACACGCTTAAATCCGCGAGGACCTGTCCCTCGAACTCAGTCATTGCCTGCTCCTTTTGCGCCGGCGCTAACCCACCGGAAGATTTGTGAATACAGCGCTTGAGAAACGAGAGTAGAGCGGCGGGTTCGACGCGTCGTACATGCGGACGTAGTAGCGTTCTGCCTGCGCTGCCCGCGGGATTGAGAAGCTGCGGACAGGACTGCGGAGCACCAGGTCGCGATCGACGCCTGGGCCGAATGCCCAATCCCGCAGGCGCACCTCAAAGCCGCCGCCCGGAGGAGGATCCGTTCCTGCATCCAATTGCAGCGCGGTTGTCGTTGCGCTTACGACGGTCAACTGCTGCAGGTTCGGAAGAACCCGATTGGGCGCTGACAGTGCCGTATCCGGCAGAACTGCATCCGCCGCAATCGTCTCTGAAAGCGTCATTCCGAGCGAGTCGGCCCAATCATTTGCAAACGCGATGCGATACGTGAGGAGTTCGGGCAATGCATTTCCGTCTTGCACATCGACTTTGCGAACGACGACGTCGATGGTCTGGCCGCCCGCGGTGATGCTCAGGACATCCCCAGGCCAGATGTCGGCAGCAGGGTTGATTGCCTCGTAACTTCCCGCGATGGCGGCGGCGCGGCTTGATGCAAAACCGAGAACGGCTTGCGCCGCGCTCTCGCAATCGGCGCTGCTTCGGGCCGCTGGCTTCAAGACCTTGCCGAGCCAACGCGCGGTTCCGGGCATTCCGCCGGCTGCTTCCGTTGCTACGCTCGCCGCGTCCTCCAGCCGAGCGATCGCGCGGCTGCGGGTTCGGTAAAGGACGGCGATCCGTTCGCCGGGCACGGGAATGCGGCCGGCGAAGAATGTGATCTTCCCGGCTGTGCTGAGGCGGCAGTCCACGCCTTCGCCGGCGACGCCAATCAATCGCGTTTGAGTCGCGCCTCCCGGGAGGGTGCTGACGATCCAGGCCGATCCGCTCCGGGTCACGGTACAGAAGCCCATCGAGCCGGTGAGCTGTACGCTATCCACCGCGGCGAACGCGCAGCTTGCCGGCGCGCTGGCGACTACTCCGTCGTACAAGACAGTTGCGGGCGTGTTGGAGGCGAACCCGAGGTCCCGCAGATCGAAGACAAGAGACATCGGCGACGCCACAAGCCCACCGCCGAAGGGCGTAATCGCGCCATCGATGCGCGCGTAGTAGTTCTGAAGCACGCGTTGCATTTCAACACTGTGCAAGCGCATACGAAGGGTATATGCGTGTCCGGCGACGAGGTTATAAGAGGTGCCAATTTCGGCTCCATTTACAAATGGAGTGACGAGAGTTGAGCCGCCGCTCTGACGCACGTTATAGCCCGCGAAACAAGCAGCACGTTGCGTTGGTCCTGCGTAGAGGCCGCATAGCACGCCATCGCTGGGCGAAGTGAGTTGAATGTTGCCCGCCTCGACGATCAGCGATCCACCCATCTCTACGGTGTCGATCGCGGTGACGGTGGTCTGGCCGTCAGAGCCGGTGCCTCCCATCATGGTCAGGCCTGTGCTGCTAAGGCGAAGATGCGCGCCGGGGTCGGTCACATTCCACAACTGCTCGTTGAGGACAGCCTGGTTGAAGTTGTCGGTCAACAGGGTAGGCGGCTGCGATCGAAAGGGAACGCCGGAGAGATCGAAGAGCGCGGTGGCGCCGTCCCCGGCGAAGACCTCGGTGACGTAGGCCGCGGGCTCCGTCAGGCCGGTCAGGGTAATATCGTTGGCCAACTCCTTGACCATTGCGGTCTTCAACGCAGCCAATTGGAGCGTGGCATCTCCTTCTCCAAGATCGAAGTTGAGATTGTGAGTTACCGATCCCACCGGCTGCATCACCAGAGCTCCGTCGACGACACGGTATGCCGCATAGGTTGAGCCAGCGATGCCGGCCGCGTTGGCGGACCAGACATCAGCCGCATCGGGCTCAAAGACGCCTACCGGCCGAGCGCTCGCGATCCCCGATGTGGTCAAGAGTCCGGATTCGATGCGGTTGGTCAGTGTCTCCAGTAAGGTTCCGCCGGCCTGGCTGAAACCGTTTCCGGTGAGCGTCACCGTTTGCTTGTCGAGCAACCATTCGTCGCTGATGGCGGCGAATGCGAAACGATAGACAGGCCCTGCGATTCCGACACCTACATAGACCGGGACCGGTTCGATCGCAAGGTAGCCTGTGAAGAGCGTAGTGCCGCTGTCCGCGAAGACGACGATTCGACCGCGCCGAATCGGCACGGGCAGTTGTGGCGGCGCGCCGGGATTCGCGGGGGAGCCGACGATCAGCGCACCGCTGCATCGCGAAGGCGCGTTGAGTACGCGTTCGATCTTCAAGGGCGTATCGGCGCAGAGGACGACGCTGTAATCGACCGCGCCTCGCCCATCGAGATTGTCGATCGTCAGCTTCAAGGCGTCACCGCCTTTTCGAGCTTTGCGAGTCCGCGCATCTCACGCACTTCGGGCACGGTGAGAACACCGGCTCTGAGCAGCGCAGTCTGGATTTGAACCTCTTCCATCTCGTCTCGCGTCTCCAGGTCGTTGAAGCTGAATTCAAACTCGCGCCAGCCCAATTTTTTTGCGAACAGGTCGCGCGTGATGTGTTCGGCCAGCAGTTTGGCTACCGGGACGATCGCGCTTTGGAATGCTTCGTCGGCCATCTCACCCGCGGTGGAACGGTTGACATCGGACTGCAGACCGAGCAGCATGGGCGGCAACTTGAAGGCGTTGGCGATCATCCTCAACAGGAACTCCTGCCACTGGATGCGAAGATCGGCATCGGTTCCGCCGGCGAAGCGGAGCACCTCGGGCTTCTGTTCGCAACTGAGCAGAGGCACGCGGCCTGTGCCTTCGATCTCGTCCTGCCACCAGCGGATGAGACGGTCGTGCTGCTCCGGCGTAGCCTCGTTCAGCCACAGGGCGTACTGCACCACCGAGTTGCTTGCGAGGCGGCCCGCATAGCGGTTCGCCGAGAGAAATTGGTTGACGGTCTCGAATGCAACCTCGAGACGCCCAAGGCCGAAGGGCGTATGGCTCCGCGGATTCAGGCGAATGTACATGAGCTCGTCGTCGAGCAGAGGAGTGAGCTTCTTCGTCCCCAGGCCGCCGATAGCCTGCGCATAGCGAGGTTTCAGAGGATCTCCGTCCCAGGCGATGTCGATCTCAATCGTCGCTCCGTCGACGGCCCAGAGATGGAAGGGCCGCTGGGCGTTACCCGTGGCTTCCATCTCGACCGCGCCGAAGCCGCCGACGAGCAGGTCTTCGAGGACCTGTTCGAAGACGGTGCGAAAGCCGTCGCTGATGTTCGGTTCTTCGAGGCAGTGGCGCAGAACCTGCATGCGCGCTTCGGCGTCCGGTACTTCGGTCGCGCTATAGCCGCGACGCACCGTGATCTTCCAGTCCATGCTGGCGATCTTGTCCTTTACCACGTTGATCGCGCGCCGGGCGACCGGCGTCTCGGCAAACTTCCGGAGGTTTGCCGGAGTTGGCTTGGGCGTCGCGTTCTGTCCCGCTCTGCCCTGGCTGTAAGGACTCAGGATCGAAGGAAGCATCACCGTCTTCCTGTTCCCTTGAATCGGATCGCCCGCGGCTGCATCGATTCCTGCCAGCCTCTGCCATACATCTGTCACTCTTTTCCGAAGACCCACATCGTCACCCCTTTCAATCTCTGTTGCAAAAAGGAAAGGCACAGCGAATTCGCTGTGCCTCTTTTCTTCTATATTTCCGTTGGTGCATAGTCCCAGGGGCTAAAGCCCCGAATTTGCGGTCGCTTCGATGTCCGGGATGAATCCCGGACCTATCTCAGAAGCAAGAGCAACAGCAAACAGCAGAAGCAAACAGCAACAGCAAACCGGCACACATTGCCAAGTTTCTGGACAGGCTCTTAGAGCCGCAAATCCATTCTCGCGGTCTCGGCGGCGCGCGCCAGATCGTTGATGGTCAATACCCGGATCTCCTGGCTCTCCATCGCTTCGATCCCGAAGCGATATCGTTCCACGCTCTCCTCATCCTTAGCTTCCTCATCCTTACGCTCGCCTGAGATTGCACGCAACGGCTCCACGACGGCGGTCAATTCCAATTTCGCCCGTTCCACCCGAGCTACTCCTTCGCGCAGCCGTGGGGCGGAGTATGCCAGGACCTTTGCCGCTTCGACGTCTCCGTCCAGCGAGACCGCGTGGAACATCTTCACCACGCCGTTCGGGCGATACCCGCAGTCGATCTTCATCGGGTCTCCCGGTTGTGTGTACATTGAGGCGGCGATCCGCTTGCGCATCAACGCCCATACACCCGCGCGTTCGAACTGCGTGCGCATCGCCCCGGCGATGGCGGCTCGTCCGGTCCGCTTGCGGTCCTGTTTGACCTTCAAGGGCTCGACATACATCCGCATCAGCAGTTCGAGCTCGGTCACTACATTTTCCGCGAGGCAGGCTCGCGCTTCGGTCATCTGGATCGAGTTCGAGAAACTGTCCTCAATCACGGTCACGATGGGTTTGCTGTCCGTGGCGTCGAGGTTCAGCCGGACGGCGATCTCGCCCTCCAGGGCTTCGAGCAGATCGATATCCGCATCCGCGTCCATGCATCGGACACGGGTCCAGTCGCGGGTGAAGCGGACCTGCGGATTCCGCGGCATACCGGGCCCTCCTGCCTCTTGCAGAAGCACGCCGATGTTCGTGAATTCGCCCTTCACCGCGTCCGGGACGTACCGGATCAGGAAGAACTCGCATGGAATGCGCTCGCTCAACTTCGAACTCCTTTCCTGGCAGAGAGCAACTCTGGGGCCATACTTGTTGAAGGCACGTCTATTGAGCGGTACATCCGGCTTCGCCGGCACCGGTATAGCGGGTTCGCCCGCGATGCGGCGAGAAAAACTTACATCACAAACTTTCCTACGGCTCCTTCCACGAACTGCCTGGGCACAAACACGCTCTCCTTCTTCTCCCACATCGGGAATGGTTCCCGGTCCGAATCCCGAAACGACATAATCAGCTCGCGGACGCGCTCCCGCCGCTTCAGCATCTGTTCCATTAAACGCTCGATCACAGCCGTATCTCCGCCGTACCACTGCGGAGGAACAGCTTCCGCGATCTCCCATAGCCTGCCCGGGTCGATGGTTTCCATCCGGCTGAGCCAAGGTTCGAAGCTCTTCCATCCCGTGACCCGCAGGTATACCCGGTTCCGCGCGTATACGCCGCGCAACGGGCTATCGGGAAAGTTCCATTCGCCGGCATTGAAACAGTAGCCCTGGTCGATGAACGTCGCGCGATACTTTCGTTCACGCGGCTTGCGGTCAAAGACTGCCTGGCGTCCATTGCAGTTGCCGGCCCATTTATCGAGAGCCAACATTCCGGCAAACTCTTCCAGGTTGCGGACTTCGTCGAGCTGTTGCTCCGGAAGGTAATCCATCACCTGACCGGGCATCAAGCCACCGACAAACCGGCTGCCGAATTGCAAACCCGCCCGATACTTCTCGTTTTGCCCGTGGGCCAGTTCGATCTGCATGCCGTCGGTGTTCGCGATCAGCCATTCGGTCACCTCGACTACATCGGTTGCCGGGACGCTCAATCCGACGGCCTGGGCCAGCCGGGTGGCGATCAGTTCATTCGCAAGCACACGCAGATGCTGCGGATTGTTCTGAAACTTCACGACCCACAGTTTGCCGTCCGCGCCGAGCATCAACTGGCTCTGCGCGCCACCCCGCATCCGACGAATTGCCTGTACCGCAAGCACTGCCAAGAGAGCGAACCCCCACTCAAAAAGGATACTGCACTCATGCCACCCGGCTTCCGCGCGGGCTGGATTGCAACCTCTCCGCGCGAACTGCCTGGCCCAACGCCATGGCCATCAGGCAATCGTCATGCGCGCCGCCGGCCGCTCCCGTCCTTCCTCCGGGATAGGTCACGAAGGTGCGGCACTCGCCCAGCAATCTCTTGCTGAGAAACAACCGGGGCGACTCCACCAGAAGCGCGCCCATGCGGCCGATCATCCCCGGCTTCGAACCCGCCGTGGTCAGCCAGCCCGCGACGCCCGACTGCTCATAGACGCGCGCGTAGCGCTCGATCGCGTCCAGGTAGGCAAGAACTCCGGCGCCGTGGTTGTTTCGCTCCACGGCGATCAGCGCTCCTCCGTATTCGCGTCCCAGCGAAGCAGCCACGCGGGCCAGCTCCAATGCGCCCAGACGCTGTTGCAGCTCCGCGCACTGGGCGCCGGTGGCGAGATCGATGACCTGTACCGCGGCGTAGTCTCCGTCCGAGCCGCCGCCTGCCGTGTCGACGGCGATGAGGTATTCCCTGCCCTGCAACGGAGGGAGCCATATTTGCAAGGCTTCGCCACGCCGCATCTCCACAGGATCTTGCGAGGCGGCGAGGCGTTGCTCCACGGCTTCTACGTCGAAGCAGCACTCCCCTGTCGCTCGAAAGCAGAGCTCCGGGTCCTCGGCAAATTCCTGGGCGCGAAGACCGCGATAGCTGGCCTCCAGTCCGCGGCGAAATCCGATCTGGGCGGCTGTAAGATTGTGTTCCGACATAAGCGCGAGTTCATCGTCGCGCAGGTCCGTTGCCTCCGCCGATACATAGGCCTCCTCCATCCACCAGGGAAAGAAATGCTGGACGACGCCCTTCCCGGCGGCCTGCTGCCACTCTTCGTAGAAGCATCCGTATGCGCCATTGGGCGTACTCTCCAGCACGATCTCGCCGTCTGGGGCCAGTGCGGCGCGCAGGCCGGCCAGAGTGGCCGCGGCATCTCCAGGCCATCGGGAGACCTCGCTGCAGTGGAGGTTCTGGATGGTCAAGCCGCGGCCTGCGCTTTCGTCCGACGCACTGAGGACGCGGAATTCGCTGTCCAGCACGGGGAAGATCATCTGGCCGACGTTGGCGCGGCTTCTGCGCAGAGGCCCCGTCCTCATCTCTTGCGGGAGAGAATCCCAAAATCGTTGCACCATCTGGAAGATGCTCTCGGCTGCCTCTCTCGTCTGCGCCACTTGTACGGTCAGCACACCCGCCGAAGCAATCGTCTTCAGGAAAAAGCGCGCCGCGACCCAGGTTGTTATGCCCATCTGGCGGGCCTTGAGGATGATGTTGCTGCGGCCACGCCTCTGATCGAAATTGCGCTGGGCCTCATTGGCTTTCAAGGCAACGTAAATCCCCTCTCGGTTCCTAATCTTGAGGAGGTCCTGCGCCAGCCAGGTCGAAAGCCGATCCTCGCCGCATTGAAAGAAGTTCTGGTCGAAGAGAAGCCCAAACTGCAGCAAGTTCTCGAGATCATGTCCACTCTTGCTCATCTCAAAACCATCATCCCCTGCCTCATATCAATTGGGCCCACCCTTCTCAAAAACCATAAGAAGGGTGGGCCGCTTGACCTTTTGCTTTACTTAGGTCCCGCCGCGTACATCGCAGCCCATTCGCCGGATGTGTAGACACGCGATGCGATCCGGCAGTAGCCCAATGCGCCATTGAAGTTGCCAACAGCCGGAAGCAGCGATCCGACCATGATCGGAGTTCCGCTGGCAATCGAACCGGAGAAGGTCGTGGCCCCGGTTCCCGATGTTGTCGTCACGGCATTTCCGTTGACATACATCGTGATTCCGTTGCTGCTTTTGGAGCCGTTGTAGGTAAATCCTACAAGCGACGGAGCCGAGCTTCCTACTCCTGCTCCGGTAGCGAAGGCGTCGATGGGGGTTGTTCCATCGGTCATGTGAACATTGAGGCCGCCCGGTGAACCTCCGTTGTAGAGTTGTATTCCCCAGAAGGCAGAAGGTGAGGATGCCGTGGAACTCATAAGGAAATACTGGTCTGTCGGCGTGAGAGTCGCGGGCTTCATCCAGCACGCTGCTGAGAATGCGGAACTGCCGTCAAAGTTCGTATTCGTATCATTGGCAGCGATCCCATAGGAGCTACTCCCGTTGAACTGCGCGATGCTCCCAGGGAATCCTGCCGTGCTGCCCCATGTGACATTGGTGAGCGCCAGATTATTCCCCGCAGGCGTGCTGGCCGCTGAAGCGCCCGATCCATCGTTCAGAGACCAACCCTGCGCAAGGTTGTTGTTGACGGTAGAGACGGTCAATGACTCAGCCTGAGTGTGGGTGTTTGTGCCGTCGGTTCCGGAGACGGTGAAACTATTCAGCCCGCTCGCCTGGTTCCAGGGGAAGCTCGCCGTGACGGTCGTCGTCCCAGAACCGCCAGCAATGGTGGTGGGGGAAGCTGCCACCGTCATCCCGGTGGGCACGCCGATTCCTGAGTAGGTCGCAGTTGAGGAGTAGCCGCTTGCGTTGGTCTGAGTCACGGTGACCGGCACGGTTTGCGTCGCAGCAAGGCCAGGAACGTAAGTAAGGGATGCTGGATTCAAGCTGAAGCAGAAGTTCGACGGGCAGGCCGATGTGTAGTTCGGGATATTCAGGACGCCGCCGATCAAAGTAGCCGGTCCAGTCGTGCCGGTTGTCGTGAGGGTGATACCACCCCCCCCGCTTTTGCCATCGAACGGCACGGGGTCGACGAAGGCCGCCCATATCTGCGAATACTCATCGCGAGAACCCTTATCGTTGGGGTGACAACCGGCACACGGCGTGCTGAAGTCCCACAGGCCACTGGTTGGAACATAGGCTGTGCCCCATCGGTCCTGGGTGTTTGTGAACGCGACGTTCAAGGTCTGAGCCAACGAAGTCTGTACAGCCGTGAAAGCGGCCATTGAGGACGAGGCGATCGACCCGACTGGTGGAACCGCAAGCATCACCGAGGCGGGGGCTGTTGCAGACAGTCCCTGCTCATGAGTGGTGATCGCGGTGATGGCCGCGGAGAAACTGGAAGTGCCGTATCCCTGGCCGGGTTCATTGGTCTGGTGCATGACGATGACGCCCTGGTCGCCTCCGGGGATCAAGTCGGCAAAGGCCAACTGTGTTGCCGGTGCGAGTCCGAAGCACTCGGCAGGGCACGACCCAACCGAGATATTGTCCACGCTGACGCCGGAGGTTCCGGCGGTACCGTCAGCGGCCCACACATAGCAGTCTCCCGTGCAGGTGCCCGTGATGGTATGCGGCGCCAGGCTCATGGAGGACGAATCGAACCGATACGCGGTCAAGCCGCCGGCGGCCAAGCCGGTTGCCGCCGCAGATCCGGAGGTTGCGGTGCCGATCGAGGTGCCGCCATCCGCCACCAAAGCCAGCGAGCTGGATGTAGTTGGCGTTGCGTAATAGACGGCAAAGCGATCGAAGGGAATTTCGCGGCTGTCGTTGAAGGTGATGACCGCCCCGCTCGAAAGATGGACCAGCGTTCCATTGACCGACGGGATAGTGGGTCCGAGCGTTCCAACCACGGAGTAGCTGCCGCCGATCGACCACGCCGCGTTGTTGATTGCGTTCGAGCCGATGACGAGCACCACGGGTACGACGCCGGTTCCATGCGACCCATACTGAGCTTGCAGATTGATGCGAAGCTGCTCGCTCCAGAGGTTCGATTGATTCACTACACCATCCGTGCAGTTATAGATGCCGCAGATGCTGAAGGAATCGTCGGGCAGTAGAACCCGGGCTGCCTGGTTGGCGGCATTGTGCAGCGCCTGCATCCACGTCATTAAAGGTTTGCGGGGAGCGCTTGTGTATTCGCTTACAGGCACCCCGTTCAATTGAGTTGCAGTGACGGGCCCGGGAGTCGTGGCTCCGATCACCGCTGCGTCGATGGCTCCTCTGAAGGCTCCGTTGATTGTGGTCGCATTCAACGATCCAACATTGATCGTCCCGGCCGTGAGCCCGGACGGAGCAAAACTAAAGTTCGCCGCTCCCAGATTGAAGGACATGACATGGGTTGGCGGAGAATAATGAACCGTATCGTATCCGGCCGGGTTGTCCAGTTCAAAGATGTCGTAGCCGGAGTTCCAGTTCGCGCAGCCATGCAGATTGCAGTGGGCTGCGAAGAGCGCCTGTTCGCCGGCTGTCAGATTCATTGTGCGCCGCCAGACTCCCACGGCCTCGTATGCCGCATCGGGCGGATTGTGGGTCCCGCCGTATCCAAGATAGTTCGATTGCGGGGAAGCATTTGCAATCGACCATCCCGTCAGGCCCGCCGAATTGTTTCGCTCATACTGGATTCCCGCGCGTAAAGAGCTCGTCGGCCGCGGCACGGTCTGGCCGATGAAATCGGTGTCCGGCGAGACATTTTCCTGATAGTAGTGAGGCTGTTCGACGGGGTCATTGACGGCCCACTGGACGTTGTTCGGCGCCAGGGACATATATCCGTCGATACTCCTGGTTGCGGGATCGAAGACGCTCAATACCTCGGCCATGGGGTACAGCACAAATCCTCCCGTGAGCACGGAGGCACTGCCGCCTGAGCTTGAGCTATTGGCTCCGCTCTGGGCATAGGTGAAGGTATTTGGCCCTGTCGTAGTTACGACATAGTTTCCGTTGTAGCTGCTGTCGGCGACGCCGGCGATCGTGACGGTGAGCCCATTGACGTCTACAGGAAAAGATCCCGGTGAGGTCGCGCTCACTACGCCCGCAGACCGGGTAAGAGATGCGATCGTCACATTCATATTCACGAATCCGTCGGTCTGGTTCATCGCCCCTACGACCGGGGTGGCTCCGCCTGCATAGTACAAGCCGGTCGGGGAATAAGCTCCGACAACCGGGAAAAGTTGCCGAATCCCATCGGCCGTGTCAACAGTCTGCTCCAGGCCATAGCCGCAAAGTCCGCCAAAGGACAGCGTGGCCAAAGCGCGATGCGGTTTATTCAGGGTCATCTGCAGATGAGTGGCGTCGACGACGATATAAGGCGCCATCTCGTAGTCGGTCTCTCCGCCGCCGCTGTTCGGATCCACCACGCACGCCAGGCCGCTCGAACTCCCGATCGCGGCGGTGTTGGCCGCATATCCCGCAGGCAAGCCGCTCGTCGCAATTGCAAACGAGACAGTTCCAGGAGCGAGGTTGTTGGATTGCGACGGAATAGAGGCTCCCGTACTCAAGAAGACGCTTACGGGAAAGCTCGTGCCACTGAACTGAGCAGTCGGATGCTGAACTCCCGTGGAGCCCCCGACGATCGTTCCGCCCGTGCTTCCGCTTGAGATGGTCTTTGCGGGGTTCGTATCGATTACGAACCGGCCATCCCCCTGGGTTCCACCTCCTGCGTCCTGCCGAAGCATGACGCTGGTTGAACCCGTGGCGCATCCTGTGATGCATGCGCCCGTAAAGACTCTGAAATCTTCTTGAATCTGAGTGTCGTAGAGGTGAGCCCCTTCATCGGCGGGATCTCGAAAGCCGCCAGACGCTTTGATGAAGCGCGAACCCAGCAGGCAGTCGCCGACGCCAAAACAATCAATTTCGCTAGGAGCCAAAACATGTTGCCCCTGGGTGTTATACGAACCGTTCAGCGTCAACGCGGAGTACCCCATCTTGAAGTAAGGGATATGACTGTCGATGTCCTCCGGAAAGAGATTGGAACCACCGGCCAGACCCTCCTGCCTGATTGCCAGACTTATCGCCCCAGGATCCTCGTTTCCTGTTTGCTGGAATATGCTTGTCGCGCTCTGAGTGGAGACATCATCGACCGACTGAGCGATGGAATCTCCATGATTGACCACGTCAACAGGATTCAAGTAGCTGTCTGCCTGTCTTCCGCCGCGCGCGTCCTTTATGTGCGTTTGATCGTTCAACCCTGAAGTACCAAATGTCTCGTTGCCATATCCCTTTTCGATCTTCACTTCACATCCGCCCGCGCAATCGGGGCTGGTCACGGCGTTCGCGATCCCATTGCCTCCCAAACCACTTGCATACTGACTGGCGTACTCCACATCATTCAAGTCATTGACATCGAGCTGGGTTCCAGCGGGCTGCGCTACGATCTGTGTCGCAGTGGGCAGCGTGGATACTTTTTGTCCCAGGCCACTCGCCACGGCGGCGATATTCTCGTCGACGTAGCTCTTGTCCGCAGCCTGGTTCGCGGATACAGGATCTGCCGGCAGCGCGAGAGGCCCGGTCATCGTATCGCCAGCCTTCAATACGTAGGGCGACGTATCGAGCGCAGTCCCCGCGACGGCCGCCGCGATTGCGGTGTCTACATAGCTCTTGGTCACGGCCTGCATTGCTACTGAGGTCGGGAGCACCGTGCTTTCGATTGCACTGATCCTCACCGGGGTAGAACTTACAGGCACCACCCAGTACTCACGACTCACACTGCCGTCGTCCAGATGAAAGACCGCTGTGTAGTAGCTTCCCATCGGGATCGATCCGGCATTGGGAGTGAGTTGCACACTCAGCGCTCCACCCGCTCCGACGGACGCGGAGGTGCTCCCGCTCGCAATCGATTGTCCGCCGCTCGTCGTAAACCCAGGCCAGCTAATGAGGACCGTTCCCGTCGCCACCGTCCCGTCCGCATGATAGATGGTGTCCGCCACCTGAGTGGTCGTCACCTGCGCCACCCCAGCTACTGTCATCAGTGCCAGCAGCAATCCGATCAAAGTCCAACCTTTAGACATCCAACGCATCACACTCTCCTCATATCCGCAATCACGCACTTAGATTCCTCGCAACGCCGCCGGCAGATAGCTCCGGAAGCACAATACTGTCTCGCCATCGTTAGCGTCCTTCACAGGCAAAGCACGAAATGCACCCGCAAGCCGGATTCGATCTAGCGGGGCGGCAATCGCATCTTCCACTTCCGCTGAGCCCTGCATTGCCTGCAGGCGCGGATAGTGAAACAACACCCTGTCTCCCTGTTCGCCATCCATTACGAACAGCGCCGACCATTCCTGGAAGAAGCTCGCGCCCTCTCGATCGCAGAAGCCGACGAGTTGGCTCACCTTCATGTTTCCTACTGGAGTGCCCGCCGGAAGCGGGTTGCCGAGCTGCAATATGCCGTCGTCGATGGCTACAATCACTCCAACGTTCACGGTCACTCGACGAATGTAGTTCGCATCTCCGCCCACCGCTGCCGCGGATTGCACATAGGCCGCGCTCACTCCAGTGCCCACATATCCAAGCTGGCCCGCGTAGTCGATATCCACCGCAACCAGATTCCCTACGCTGAATCCAGCAGCAGCAGCTTCTCCCACGTTCAAGCTGGTCGATGTGGATGCAGGGCCGCTTCCGATTACCAGCGAAGCCGGAGTTGCTGCCACGCCGCCACTTCCGTTGAGCGCTGCTCCCGGCGCCGTTTTCAGCAGATTGGTCTGTTGGGACCCGGATGCAAGGGTTACCTGAAGCTTTCCCCAGGCTTCAAAAGTCAGCGACACAGTCGCTTCGATCTCAGATCTGACCTGGCCTATCGGCGCTGCCGGCGCGCCCGCACGCAATGGATCCACCTTCGTGCCAGACTTCCTCAAAAATTTAGATACCCAGCCCAGATCGACCCAGGGAGCAGGAGGCGTGTTGAGAGCGAACCTTCCAAGTTGCGCCGGGTCAAACACTGCGGGCAAGCCAGCCGCTCGGTTTACCGGAGCGAAATAGGCACGCACCCGCCGCGTAACTGGCGCTACGGCTGCCACTGTTGTCGTTGTGCTCACAGCTCACCCGCCTCCTGGTATGCAAATACCTGTATCGTTGCTGCCCGCTCAAGACGCGCACTCACAACCGTGACGGCTCCGAAGACGGGGTTAGCCCAGAACACATTCGTTCCCATTGCCGTGGGAGCGACACCATCGCTCGCCGACGAACAGTTCACCTTTCCTGTCGTGTGCGGCGTGGCCCCAAGGGCGGCCGCCAATTCCGCATCCATCGAAGCCAGCAGGCGGCCGCGATCCATGCCCCCATTGCCGGAATCGCCATCCGTGGCATACCGGATGGAGCATTCGAGAGTCACCATCGACAGCGGCCCTTCGCTATCTACCTGCAACGTGGTCCACCCCAGGCGAAAAGCATCCACAGGAATCGATGCTGTGGGAAGCTCGTTTTCGTCCACCAATATCCCGGGGCGCACCACTCCACGCACTACGATCGTCCGGGCAGGATTCAATGCCGCTAGCCGGCTCTGCAGCATCAGGTAAAACGTGTCCTTTGCGTTCTGCATACTCTTCGTTCTCTCCTCCAGCCAACTGCGTGGCTGCTGAATTTCGAACTTCCACTCAAGTCGTCTGCGCCAATTGGGCTTGCAGTACAAGCCGATAAACATAGGGCTGGCCAAAGACCTGCACCGCTGTAGCGGACACGATCTCGAGCAGCTCGTCGTCGGATACGACTCCATAGGCCGCTGCAAATAGAACGCTCGCCGAGGAATAGGCCAGCGATCCAACCAGCGTCTTGATCACGGTCGCCGATACCAGAAGCTCCCATCGCGCGGCTTTTCCCGAAGCCACAATCGCTCGCGCCTTCCGATACACCGCGGGCGCCAGTGGAAGATCCTGAAATGCCGGCGCCGCGATTCCCAACTGCTCTGTAATGTCCGCCGGTACAGCGGGCTCCGGCATCCGCAGCATCACCGCTCGGCCGCCCATCGCACGCAGCAGAACATCCGCCGCCCTTGCCGTTGCCCCTGTTGCGCTCACCAGATCGCTCATCGCATCACCCGATCCTCTGCGCCACATAAGGCGCCAGCATCCGCTGGACATTCGCGTCGATCAGCGAACCCGCGAAATACTGCATCTGCAGCGTGTCCAACTTCGAGCTCTTCACGTTCATCGCCGGCGTCGCCTGCGCGTTCTTCACGATCTGCGCGCACGCGACCTTCACCGCCGCCGGCACGATTGCAAGTCCGGCGGTGTAAGTGATTTCCACCTCGTTGTAGTTCAGCCCGAGGAGGTTGACGGGAAAGGTCAAATCTCCTGTGCCGGCATTCAAGTCGGCATTTGCCGGATCGAGCGAGCTCCAACTGCCTGGAATACTGAATGCCCATGCCACTTGCGCCAGCATGGGATCCTGCAGCTCGCCGCGTCGCGGCCGCCCATATCGAACTCGCACGCCCACCAGCGGGGATGCCGCCTCTGCCAGCGGCGTTAGCGGCAGATAGCTCAACCGCACCGCCTGGGAGCCTGCGGTCAATCGCATGCGCTCCACATACTGAGTCACCAGCAGGGATGTTCGCCGGCAGTGAGCATCGATCAACGCAGACGCCATCGCGGCCCAGTCATCGGTTGTCTCGGCCGTCAGCCCATACGCTACGTACTCCGTTGGATCCAAATAACCCATCGCACTCCGCCTCCAGAATTTTCAAAAAAAAGGCGGGGACCGGCCGCCACAGACGGCCCCCGCTCTCCAATGCGCGACGAATGATCGCAGACTCAGCCCTCGCGCCAGCCAGCCCCCTGACCGGCACGACCCCTCGCGTGCGCGCAGCGACAGAGCAGGGCATTCATGGTCGAACGATCATCGTCACGCGTGGTTGCGGCTGCCGGTACCCAATCGGCCAACCGCAAACTCATCGCAACTGACGCACAGACCCAGGCGGTCTAGCGATCGACCAGCACCTGGTAGTGGGCGTAGTTCGCACCTTTGACGACGACGCCGCCAAACTTCACGACCACGTACTGCGACGCGAGCGAACCTGGAACGCCAAGCTGGAAGATGCGCGGATTGGGATCGCTGAGCCAGTGATACTCGATCAAATCCTCGGTCACGATGTAGGCCGGAAGCACAGCCGACCCGCTTCCAGGGGTTCCGGTATAGCCAAGAGTCCACTCAGGGATCAGGGGCAGATCGCCGGCCTGAGTCGACAAGGTCTTCACCGTGAAACCCGCGCCGATGTCTTTCGTGTTCAACACGACGTTGAACTCGCTCTTCATCTCGCGATCGATCAAATCCAACAGGACCGGGTTCGCATAGATTGCCGTGGGACGCACCCCAAAGGAAGCGTTCGAAACCATCTGCGCGATCGTGGATTTAAGTCCATCCACAATGCTCTCCGTCGTTCCGATCGTCACCGAATTGCCGCCCGTGGCAATCTGCGCGGCCGCGCCGAAGTACTGGGCCGTCGTCGGCGTGCTCAAGCTGGTGTCCGTGCCGTTCCATAGCGCGACATCGTGCGTCCGCAGAACGCCGTCGACGGTGTCGGCAAGGTCCTTCGCCTGCAAGTAAGCGAACTGGCTCTGCTGCTGGCCAAGCTCGATGTCGAACAGGTTGTAGTTGATCTGCGCGACGAGCGCCTTGAGCGGCACGCTGCGCTCGACACGCGTCGGGCTCACCAGAGGAGCAACGATATTGCGCGGATCGACGAACCCGCTCGTGGCCGACGGAGACGGAATTGCAGTCTCTTCGAAGAACCGCGAGGGATGGCCCGTCGCCGGAACCTGCTTGATCCTTCTGCCAAACACGCCACGACGCTGCACCAGGTCGGTAATCTCCGTCTGGTACAGCGGGACTTCAATCGCACCAGGCCCCAGGAAATCCGCTGCCGCATGAATCTCAGTAAACTTTGCGTTCATTCTTTTCCCCTTTTAAACACCAGGGGCGCGGCCTCAGCCACGCCCCTTCGACCATCGTTGATTCGCCAAAGCTCTCTTACTCGTTTGGGGCAGGCCCTACGGCCTGTTGTTCCCTGGGATGTACGGGAGCTGCTTAATTTGTCAACCCAGCAGGCCGGCTCGCATCAGCTGCGCCTTGACGGCGATCCTCTGCTCAAGGCTCAGGCTTACGAGCGCCGAATCGAGTGCGCCGGCATCCACCGAGTCCAGCGCCATGCCCTGCTTGCCGAACAGAGCCGCCGCCGTAGCGGGCAATGTCTTGCGCCCCATTCCGGGAACCGTCCCCGCCCCGCGTGCTTGCAGTTCCGCAATCTTCAGTTCAGCGGCAGCCAGCTTCTCTTCCAACTCCACCTCACGCCGCGCGTCTACGGTCGCTACGATGCGGCTGATACTCGCCTCGGCGTTCTCGGCAAACGCGCTCTGCCGCTGGGCCAGCCTTTCCACCGCTTGTTCAAGTAAACCCGCGGCGGCGGCCAACCGTTCCACGGTTACGCTCAGTTCGTCTTTCATTTCCATTTCCATGCTGTCTCCTTGTCCTTCCATCGGCGATATCTCGTCGCCGTACTCCAATTGACCCGCCAGTGATTGCACGATTCTCCTTAAGCGGTCGCGCCCGCAGTCGCAGCCGGCATAGCCTGCACGTTGAGAACGGCCACCACAGCGGAAACCAGGCTCTGGACATACGCCGTGCTGACAGGGATGCCAGCCTGGGTCAGGAGCTGAGTGACTACCGGCCCGGCCAGCAGCACCACCTCCGCCAATTTCTGAGCGCCTGTGCCATTCTGCACACCCGCTGCCGAATACTTTTGTTCCACCAGCAGAACGGCCGTCTGTATCAGCGATGTGGCATCCGCGACCATGGTTGTGGCCGGAGCCACCGCTGGGAACAGCAATCCGACCAGCTTCTCTACCGGGACCGCATAGGCGACTGCCCATTCCAGGCCCTTCTCAAATCCCTTCCCGATTGCTTCCAAAACTCCAGTAAATGTCACATTCATCCTTTCGCTTACAAACTGCTTTTGTCTTGCTGCCAGCATCAGGCTGCTAGCGTTGTGAGCCCGCGAGACGCGATGCAGCGCCGTGCTGCACAGGCGACGCCCGTCTCAGGTAAAAGCTCGTCTCCTTGTAGGCGGCCTTTTCCTTCAACAGGATCGCGGCGCCGGTAAATGTCGCGCGTGTCAGAGTCCAAACCTGCGCCCGCATATCTGCGACATGCGCGTCGGCAAGCTCGTAGCTCATGCCCATCGATCCCTGAATACCCACTCGCTGCTCGATCTCGGGAAAGTCCCGGCAGAATAAAAATCCAGCCACCCTCAGGTGTCTTCCATCCAGTTCAGCCGAAGTAATGATGCCGCATTTTTGCCGCGCATCATGCCCATCCCATCCGGCCTTGTAGTCCACCGCCATGCCCAGAAGACTCGGCAGCGCCGCTTCAGCGGCCTCCTTCGTAAGCACAACGCGGTGTCCTCTCGCTCCACTTGGGGCCTTGTCACTTGCTACATCCACAAGCGTCAACACTCCTTCAAACGGCAGCCGGTTTGGATGCCCATGGACGAGCGGAAAGTCCACCGCCATGGCATGCATCTCCATCCCCCTTGGAGACCTGACAACGCTTCTCGTTCCACCCCTCGTCGCACTCGTCCCCCGCCGATGAAGCTCCACTGCGTACCCCATGCCACCCCCTCTATTGCCCTCGGTTTTGTTGCCTGCGATTCCAATCCAAGAGATGCGCCACCCCAACAGCCGGACCAAACGACAAAGGGCTTATCCGCCCGCCGGTCCATCTGCGGTCCCGGACTCGATGGGACCCTCTTTGCCTTGCTGGCGGCTTTTTAGCTCCTGGAGCAGGAGATGCGCGAAGCCTTTGCCGTGGCGCTTGGGCGCTTCGACCGTAGTCTTCTTCTGTTCGATCGAAGCCAACTTCAAGAATTCCTTTGTGTGCGCCACGCTCCCCTTCTTTGCCTTGTCGACAAGCGTGTCGACGATCGAAGGCATTGCCTCCGCCACCTTGTGACTCACCAGTTTGCGGCAATAGCGCAGACGAGAGGCACGGAGCGAAGGCTTCTTCCCGGCCGGAGCCGGCTCCGGTTCTTCTTCGACTTCACTCTCCTCGGCGGCGACCGACTCACTCGCCTGTTCTTCCGCAGTTTTCCCGTCAAACTTCCTACCCACCCGCTTTCGTTCCATCCCACAGCCCCCAGAAAGCGAAACGGGAGAGCAGCCTCTCGGCGCTCTCCCGCATCTCTTACTTACATTTCTAGAATAGCAGGTTGAATAAAACTAAACGGCCAACTATTTTCAAAAAAGAACTACAAACGATTCAACAGGTTAAGTCGAATTTGCTCATTGCGCCCTATTGACAAGTTTTTTGGGGCTCGAGCATTTTGACAGTGAGAAAGATTCGCGTCAGACTGTCGATCGCCTGGCGGTAGCGCCGCACTACAGTTTTTGGTCTCAAATGCAGGAGTTCAGCGGTCTCCTCCACCGTAAATTGCTGTAAAGCGATCCGTGAGATCAGCCGTTGCTGTTCTTCCTCCAGTTTCTCCAGGCATTTCTGTACGTCATGAACGAAGATCACAACATCGTCAAAGCCATCCACGCGACAGCTCGTTACCTTTCCGCGAAACAGATCCTGACCCAGCAAAGACGATACCCTCCCTGTCTCCATCGACAAGCGTACGTATCGTTGCAACATGCCTTCCGTGTACTTCCGATAAAACGCCATCTCGGGCGGAACGGGCTTCTGGGGAGCTTCGGCTTGCTGTCCAGGAGCGACTTGCGACAACTCCGTTGCCCACACAAAAGGCAATATGATGGCCGCTGCGCTCATTGGGCACCTCCCGTCTGCGAATGCGCCCCGCGACATACGGAGGTCCGCGTCAGTCGCCGAGGCCGTCCGCCGGCGTGTTTCCGTCTCTCCGGAAAACCCGATAAGCGGAAAGAACAATTCGAGCAGTAAATGCCATCCGTTACTCCCGTCCGGAGCCAAAGCGCTCCGCATCCTTCACATACCTTAAGTTCCAAGCGCAAGTACTTCATTTGTGTTCTCCAAGGCGCACTCATCCCCCGGCGAGCCTCAGTATTTTTCAGCGGTCGGAGGGGCTCGCTCAGGTTGCTATGAAGGGCCAACACCGTCGCCGAGGAGCTCTTGCGGCTCCATCAGTCCTTGCGTCGACACCTATTTGTTGTTCGTTCAACCCACGTTTCGTACCAGGGAAAAATTCTGCTTCCACCCTTGCATTCTTCCCACACTTATCTTGGTCCCAGGTGCATAATTGCGACGTTCCCGGTCCTTCCCGATACAGGAATAGAAAGTCTCAAGGTTATAGCTTTCGACAACTTTTATGTCAACTGCATTTTTCAATGCGCTGTCATACGGCGTAAAAACCACAATAATTCATCATATAGAAGCGGAATAGATTGCAATAAGTTGATTATTCGCTTTATGTTCGTCTTGCATGATGATATGGTTCGGCAACAGGAAATCGGCCTATGAATTTTCAAGACATTCACGAGCTTCTCCGTATCGAACTTGCCCGCCGGATCGAGCTGGGATCGCTTACGGGCACCAGCCTCGCCCGGCAGGCGGATTTCCGTCCCGCTCATATCTACAACTTTCTCAATCGCAAGCGCGCACTGTCTCTTGAGGGGCTCGATCGAGTACTCGCTGCTCAGAATCTCTCCGTTGAGCAGATCTTGCCGCTGGAGTTCGGAGCAGATTCATCCTCCCCTTCTCCCACGCCGGCGAATGAGCCAATCGAGATGATTCCAGTGGTCTCGCCGTCCACCGCGATGGACGAAGCCATGGTCCGTGGCGCATTCGTCGTGGAGACGATTCACGTCTCTGCGTCCCGGCTCCAGGACAATCGATCCCGGCTGTCCCCCAAATTCGCTCAATGGCAACGCTTCGTTGCGATTCGCGCCGACGCCCAGCAGGCCGCTGCCATGGACCCCATGATCGCGGTGGGCGCGATCGTGATCCTGGATCGTCATTACAATTCGCTGGCTCCCTACCGCGCCCAACAGCGAACGCTCTATGCCGTTCGTTGTGGCGCTGGCCTGGCTCTCCGCTACGTCGAATTTGACGATGGCAGGCTGATTCTTCGTCCGCTTTCCTTCACCTTCCCCGTGCAACTCCTTGCCCTCGGATCTCACGAAACCCCAGCAGACTACATCGTTGGCCGAGTGTGCCTTGTAATCGCCGAACTTTGAGTCGCGGTTTCTCTCTACGGATTCGATTGATAAACTATGGAGATGCGCTCGGGCCTTTATGCGAAGTGGATGACGGCCTGGGAGACGGATCTCACAACCCGCGATACGAATCGCGTCGTGCGGCCGCTCGAATGGGGATTGGATTGGCTTCGCGATTTTCACTCGGAAATCGCAGCGCCGGTTGACCCCTCTCACTCCCTCGACCGGATGATTGCCGTCAACGAAGAGATTGTTCGGCGGTCCCAGGATTTCTTCGCCTACGCTACTCCGCAAGACTTCCGCATCGAGAGCAGGCATCCCGCGCTATTCCCCACGAATGTGCGCCCTGAAACGCTCGAACAGGATGCCGAGATGAAACGCCAGGCGGCGGCGGGAGAGATCGAAACAGCGCCATTCCTGCGATTTACCTCGGCCATCCGCACTCCCCATCCCGAAAACGACCAGGTCAATGCGCGATGGTATCCGGCAGAGCCAAAGCCCGGTAAGCCCAGGCAGGCCATCATCGTAATGCCCCAGTGGAACGCAGACGCGATGAGTCACAACGCACTGTGTACCCTGTTCAATCGTTTCGGCATCTCTGCCCTGCGTCTCTCCAAGCCCTATCACGACATTCGCCGGCCGGCCGAACTGGAGAGGTCCGACTATGCCGTCAGCGCAAATGTGGGGCGGACCATTGCCGCGTGCCGTCAGGCTGTGGTCGACATTCGCAGCTGCCTGGACTGGCTGGAGACGCAGGGTTACACGCAGTTCGGGGTTCTCGGCACGAGTCTCGGCTCCTGTTATGCATTTATTGCCGCGGCACACGATCCGCGTCTGCGGATCTGCGCCTTCAATCACGCGTCCACATGGTTTGGCGATGTGGTCTGGAGCGGGCAGAGTACGCGGCACGTTCGCACAGCGTTTGAGCAGGCTGGCCTGACCCAAAACCTGGTGAGGCAGATATTTCTCGGCATCAGCCCGATGTCCTATATGCAGCGGTTTGCCGCAAACCCCAAGCGTGTCCTCGTCGTCCACGCATCCTACGACCTGACGTTCCTGCCAGAGTTTTCGCTTGATGTGCTGGCAAATTTTGAGCGGTTCGGAGTCGACTACGTTTCGAGGGTGCTGCCCTGTGGTCATTACACCACCGGCGAGACACCCTATAAGTACATCGATGGCTGGTATCTGGGGTCGTTCATCTACCGGGCATTCAAGAAGCTTGCGGAAAAGGGCTGAAGAGCGAGTCAAGGGATCAGGGGCGAGATTGCGCAGCTTCATCTGCCTGATCGATGCCGGTAAACATCGCAACCACACACGGACCCAGAACCATAGCCACGAAGATTGAAGCGACCAAAAAGCTATGCATCAGCGACCTCTTTCTTTGTCGGAGTGTTCGACCCGATTCTCACCCGTCATCTCACCGTCAAGGATTGACCCCGCCAGCCTGTTTAGCCCATTGCACTTCCGTGTTACGAAGCGAATCGGAACGAAACCCGGCAGGGCAATCGAAATGGAAGGCCACCTCATGTCATAAGATGGAGAGATGCCGATCGATTTAAGCGCCACTCTTGCCTCTGCCGATCCCGAGATCGCGGAGCAGATCCAGAACGAGATCATGCGCCAGCACGAAGGGCTGGAGATGATCGCTTCGGAGAACTTTGTCAGCCGTGCCGTCCTTGAGGCCGCGGGTACCGTGTTTACGAACAAGTACGCCGAGGGCTATCCCGGCAAGCGGTACTACGGCGGATGCGAGTTCGCCGACGTGGTCGAAACGCTGGCGCGTGATCGCGCGAAGCAGCTCTTTGGTGCCGAGCACGCTAATGTCCAGCCGCACTCCGGCTCGCAGGCGAATGCCGCGGCCTATATGACGCTGCTAACTCCCGGCGACACCATTCTTGGGCTCGATCTAGCGCACGGCGGCCATCTCACGCATGGCCACAAGCTCAACTTCTCCGGCAAGCTCTATCGCGTTGTCGGTTACCAGGTTCGGAAAGACACCGAGACCGTCGATTACGACGAGCTCGAAGCCACCGCCGAGCGCGAGAAGCCCAAGGTGATCATCGGCGGCGGCAGCGCCTATCCGCGCCAGTTCGACTTTGTCCGGATGCGCGCCATTGCCGACAAGGTTGGGGCATATCTCATCATCGACATGGCCCACTTTGCCGGGCTGGTTGCCGGCGGGGCGCACCCATCGCCTGTTCCGCACGCGCATATTGTGACGACCACGACGCACAAGACGCTCCGCGGACCGCGTGCGGGCATGATCCTCTGCCGCCAGGAGTTTGCGGCCGGCGTCGATCGGAGCGTCTTCCCCGGTCAGCAGGGTGGGCCTCTGATGCATATCGTAGCGGCGAAGGCGGTCGCGTTCCGCGAGGCGCTGCAGCCGGAGTTTGCAACGTATGCGCAGCAAGTTATCGCCAACGCCAAGGCGCTTGCGGAGGCATTGGCTGCGGAGGGTTACCGCATCATCTCCGGAGGCACGGATACGCATCTCATCCTGGTCGATGTCTTCCAGAAGGGTATTCTGGGCAGCGAGGCGGAACACGCGCTGGGCGAAGCAGGCATTACGGTGAACAAGAATGCCATTCCGTTCGATACGAATCCGCCGATGAAGCCCAGCGGCATTCGCATCGGCACGCCTGCGCTGACGACGCGCGGCATGAAGGAGGCGGAGATGCGGACGATTGCGATGTGGATCGTCTCCGCGCTCGAGCATCGTTCCGACGCGGCGAAGCTGGGCCAGATTCGCTCCGAGGTGCTGGAGATGGCAGAGCGCTTCCCGCTTTATCCGTGGCTGCGGCACTAAACGATGGCGATCGCAATCATTGCGTGGATGCTGGCGGTTCCCCTGCTGGGGCTGGCGACCGGTCTGCGTTCGATGACGCCGATGGCGGTGCTGTGCTGGTTTGCGTATCTCGGATACGTTCCGGTGCAGGGGACTTGGGCTTCCTGGACGGCTCATCTCGTTACCGTTGCGATCTTTACGGTGCTTGCGCTTGGCGAGTTGGTCGGCGATAAACTGCCGCGGACGCCCAGCCGGACGGCGCCAGCCCCATTGATCGTCCGGCTCGTGTTTGGCGGGCTGATTGGTGCGATTGCCGCTACCGCGATGCGGGGGCCGGGAGTGGAAGGGGTTCTGCTCGGCGTGGTGGGGGCGGGGCTCGGAGCCTTCGCCGGGTTCATGGTCCGGCGAGACCTGGTGGAGCGGGTGGGCAAGGACTGGCCGGTCGCGGTGGCCGAAGATTTCTTCGCGATTGTGTGCGCCATCTTCGCGATGCATGTCATCACGAACTAGGGGTGGCATGGATTATCCGGTTTTCCCGCGATCCGGGGCTTGACACGTTTGAGTGGTATTGGAGTTCCGGATACTTGGCGGACGAAAATGGGATGGCCCCGGAGATCCTTGCGGAGTTCCGGGGCCACGGCCTTGCAGACGGCCCGTAAGCCGGATTCTGTTTTAGACGATCATTCCTCTAGGCGACGCATCGCTGCGGCGCTCCAGCAACCTACCCGCGGGTTTCGGCTGGCCGGTTCTGGCTTGCGCCATCGCGACCTCTCTCCGCCTGGGCGCATCGGGCCGATACGCTCGTGCCCGCTGGAGAGTGCGGGCGCGATCCCTGCCTATTTGGTCTTGCTCCGTGTGGGGTTTACCATGCGACATCCATTACTGGCTGCCCGGTGCGCTCTTACCGCACCTTTTCACCCTTACCTCCGGCGGCTTGCATGGGACGCTTGCGCGGACCATCCGATCGGGGGCGGTATCTTCTCTGTTGCACTGGCCGTCTTTGTGCCTTGAAGCACAAATCCCGGACGTTATCCGGCACACTGCCCTGCGGAGTCCGGACTTTCCTCCCCCTCCCGACGGTGCTGGTCTCGTTGAAGGCCAGATGCGGGAGGCAGCGATCATCCAGCCGCCTGCCTGGGTAGTGTATCGCGGGAGTCCCGTTTCGGGGACGGCTGGTTTTGCGAGGGGGAGCCCATTTGAATGTTTGGCTTAAATAAGCTAGACTAAGCTAGAAATAGGTGGACCCATGGTTGAGATCGGGGCTTTCGAGGCGAAAAATACGTTTGGGAGTTTGTTGGATCGCGTTCAGGACGGCGAAGAGATCGTCATCACCCGCCATGGCCGGCCGGTTGCGCGGATTATTTCGAATACGGGCGCAATCGACCGTACACAAGCTCGTGCAGCGGCTGAGCGGATTCGAGCGCGGGCCAGTGCGCTTACCGGGGTCACGTTCGACTGGACGGTGATGAAACAGGACCGGGATGAGGGTCGCCCGTGAGCCTGGTGCTGGATACTTCGGCGACGTTGGCGTGGATCTATCCCGGGGAACAGACTGCAGCAATCGCGGGTGTGTTCGATCAGGTGACGGCAACGGGAGCATGGGTTCCGTCGTTATGGCGTCTGGAGGTGGCAAACTCTCTCGAGATGGGAGTTCGCCGTGGCCGCATCGAGGCGGCTTTTCGCGATGCGACGCTTGCAGACCTTGAGCTGCTGCCAATTCAGAGCGATCCCGACACAGATAAGCATGCCTGGCGCGCGACGTTGCGTCTGGCGGAGCGACATCGGCTGGCGGTGTATGACGCGACTTATCTGGAGTTGGCGATGCGGCGGGGATTGCCGCTGGCCACCCTCGATGGCGAATTGCGGAAGGCTGCTGCGGTCGAAAGAGTCGTTCTCCTGGGCGAATAAGGAAGGAAGACAAAGCGCCAGCTAATCTGCGGAAGGCTTCTCGACATGATCGATGACGACATTTTCGATTGGCCCTGTGGCAGGCTGTAGCTTCAATCCGACTTCCTGTAGAGCCCCGAAGATCGAGGGTGCATCATCCCCGGCAACAGAACCGACCGCCGCTCCGTCCCGCACGATGACCTGGGCTGTGTAAACCGACCAGTTGAGGGTGAAGTCGTACGTTGAAGGAAGACCTGTCTTATTAACGACCGGGCGTCCTACCCCGGCGTAGGGTGCGGATAGAAAGTCAGCCAACGAGGCCATCGAGTAGCCCTGCGCGATGCTTGTGCTCTGGCGTTGCATGAACAGGCCAGTCAACGGTTTGCCATTCTCCCCCTTTTTCACGGTAGGATCTGTGTCAGTCGCCGCGTCTTTCAGCTTGGAGCCTCCCTTGACGATGACGAGTTCGTAGACTGGTATCTGTTTGGTCTCGGAATGTACTTTCAGTTTGAACCGCTCGGCCAGGAGTGACCTCATCATCTGCGCGCGCTGCGGGCTGCTCTCAGCAGGGCTCAGATTCTGTAGTTTGGCGAGGTCCTCCTCGCCGATCTTTACCTGAATATCGAATAAATCATTTTTGGCCCAATCCGGTGCGCCCGTAAGTTGGTTGCCGTTCAAGACGGTATAGGAGTACTGCACCAGATCGAATACCGTCACGGTGCCGGTGAACCCATCGGGCTGATAAATCAGTCCACGAGTCATTGCCCTCCCCGAATGCGGCTTGATCGTGGCCACATCGAAGGTGGGTGCCCGCGCTGGGTCATTTTGGGCGAGGACTAGCGGACTGGCAATAACGATTGATGCAGCGGTGCGGAGGGCGAAAAGCCATCTCGATTGACTTGGTCCAGGCATCTGTATCTCCGATCTCACGGAAAAATGGTGCGAGTCTCTTCTTGTCTTAGGCAATCGCCGCAGAGGGGCGAAGCAGCCGGCGATGAAGCCATAGGCAAAGAATGGCGGGTACGGCGCACGCCAGGGTGAAGGAGTTGAACGGAAAGTGCGCGACGAACCCTCGTTGACCATGCAGAACGCTGTACTGCGCGGCCTCGGCAAATGCATACCGGGGAACGAGACACACGGCTCCTACAACCAGAGGAAGCCGCCATTCGCGCAGGCACAGGGCGACGACGATCACGATTGCGGAAAGTATCTCGACCAGCAATAAGCCCGGAATACGATTACTGTAAGTCGGTAGAGTCGCGAGAAACAATACCAGGGCCAGCCGGGCGAGTCGGTCGCGCAAGCCGAAACAAAGTACCGCAAACGGGGCAAGAAAGTAGAGTCCGTAGAGCGGCCCCACCAGAAACTGGAGACGGATCGCCAGGGGCATGTGGTGGACAGGCGCGGCATACGGCACCCAGCGAAACAGCCAATGCATCGACGTACGGATCCCGGTCCACCACCAAGTGGAACGGATGCACAAATACGTGCAGAGGAAAGCGGCGGGAGCGCGCCAGCCGAGTGTCACCAATGTGCGGACATAGGCGGTCCAGAACCAGAGGCGGCCGCGGGTGGCGGAGATTTCCAGCAGGTCGCCGAGGATGGCGGACGCGCGGTCATGACCGACGAACCGGGCGAGGAACCATTCTGTAGGCTGGCTCTTGCGGGCTGCGATTAGGGGCATCTGTAATCTCCGTGGCAAAGCAATGCAGTCTCTTCCTCGTCTTGGGCAATCGCCTCAGGCGGTGAAGTTGTTATGCGATGGTGCTGAGGTCGGTGGGCCTCTTTTGAAGAAGACGACTGTATAGGTAGGAACAGACAATCACCGCGATGCACAGTTCCATGACGCGGTATAGAGTCATGAACCGTTGAAGCTGCGGGCCGGCGAACTGGAATCCCCGGGAGATAAAGATGTACCAGACCTTTGGGGAAAGAAGTATGGCTATCGCGATGGGCGCGACTGTAGCCAGCAGGACGATGACTGGTCGTCGCCAATTGCGTAGGCACAGGGCCGCGAGGATCGTGGCTGCGGCTGCAATGCCGGCAAAGTTTACGCCCGTCCCTGTGAGGCTGAAGTAAGGGAGTGTCAAAAGAAAGAGCGCGAACGCGACTCGGGTCAGCCGGTCGCGAAACCCAAATCGAACAATGACGAAAGGAAGGATGAACCAGAGCGCGAGGAGAGAGTTGCCGAGCGGTATACGCCAGATTGCAGGGGGATAGTACGCCGGAGCGTGGCTGAAGAAGTGTCGCCGGAGGGAATAGATTGTTGAGAAGCCGACGACTGCGATCCAAGTGTGGAGGGCATAGGCGAAGAGGAAGGCCACAGGCGGCCGCCAGCCGACAGAGATAAGCGTGCGAACATAGGCGGCCCAGAACCAGATCTTGCCGCGAGCGTTCGAGATTTCAAGAAGGTCGCCGAGGATGGCGGCGGCGCGGCTGGGGCCGACGAAGCGGGCGAGGAGCCATTCTGGAAGCGCGGTTTTAGGCATTGGAGCCTCCGTGAAGCGGTGCGTCGAACAGGTCGATGCCCTGGAGCAGACTTTGAAACGCGGACTGGGCGCTGGCGAGGGCGTTGCGGCCTGGCTTGGTGACGGTGACGAAGCGCTTGGCGCGGCCTCCGCGTTCGGGGGTGGGGCTGCCGTCGCGGAAGGTGACGAGGCCCTTGTCTTCCATGCGGTGAAGCGTGGTGTAGAGCGCACCCGGTGAAGGGTTGCGACCGGTCTTGTCGGCAATCTCCGCGAGGATGGTGACGCCGTAGGCTTCGTCTTTGAGGCGCAGAACAGCAAGGAGGACGATCTGTTCGAATTCGCCGAGGGAGCGGTCTGGATTCATATGAGATACAAAGTAGTAGTAATTGCCAGACCTTGTCAACGGATAATTTCAAACTTTCTTTTGCGGTGCATGGCCTTCACGGCTCTGCCACCCTTCGCGGAGTAATGGGTGAGAACTGGGTGATGCCCGGCTGCGTACAATCGAATCAGCCCCAATGGAATTCAAAGAAGCGGTAAAACTCGCGTTGCAGTCTCTGTGGCAGAACAAGCTGCGCACGGTGCTGACACTGCTGGGCGTAGTGATTGGCGTGGCCAGCGTGATTGCTGTCGTGACGCTGGTGAATGGCGCAAATACCTATGTGACGACGAAGTTCACGCGGTATGGCGCGGACGTGTTTACGGTGTCGCGGTTCCCTGCGCTCATCACCAACTCGGAGGACTACGAGAAGTACCAGAGGCGGAAGAACGTCCTGTTCGACGACTACACGTATGTGCGGGACAATTGCCAGCGCTGCACAGGGATGGGCGCGATGCAGTCGACGGTGGCCAAAGTGGTGCGCGGCACGCAGTCCGTGACCGACTGCAGTATTCGCGGGTATACGTGGCAGATGCCGTCGCTGCAGAACCTGGACATCGCTGAGGGGCGCGACTTTACGCAGGTGGATGAAGACCATGCGTCGCACGTGGCGATCATCGGGACGGACATCCGGGACAATTTGTTTGCGGGGGTCGATCCGCTGGGGCAGGAACTGCGCGTGGACGGGCAGCCGTATACGGTGATCGGCGTCAGCGAGAAGCAGGGCAGCACGTTTGGGCAGAGCCAGGACAACTGGGTGGCGGTGCCTCTGACGGCGTACCAGAAGAGCTATGGCACGTCGAAGTCGGTGACGATCTACATCAAGGCCGGTTCGGCCGGGCCTGCGCTCGAGGCGGCGGGGGATGAGGTGCGGGTGCTGATGCGGTCGAAGCGGCACGATGCGCCGGGAGTGCCTGACTCGTTCGAGCTGGACATCAATAACACGCTGGTGAGTTTCTTCTCCGAGGTGACGCGCTCGTTTGGTGCGGTTGCGGGGGCGATTGCGCTGATCTCGCTGGTGGTCGGCGGCATTGTGATTATGAACATCATGCTGGTGAGCGTGACGGAACGGACGCGGGAGATCGGGATTCGCAAGGCGTTGGGCGCGCGCGGGAAGGACATCCTGCTGCAGTTCCTGGTGGAGTCGGGCGCGATGGCTCTGGTGGGCGGCGCATTTGGAGTGCTGGGCGGCGTTGCGATCGCGCAGGTGGTGACGCTGGTGCTTGGGTTTCCATCGACAGTTGCGGTGTGGAGCGTTGCAGTCGGGCTGGTGATGGCGACTTCGACAGGAATCTTCTTTGGGGTGTATCCGGCGCGGAAGGCGGCGAATCTGGATCCGATTGTGGCGTTGCGGTCGGAGTTGTAAGACAGGGAATAGGGACTAGGGAGTAGGAATTCCGATGCGGGTTGGCGATTTCAAAGAAACGGTGACGATGGCGCTGGATACGCTGCGGGCGAATAAGCTGCGCAGCGGGTTGACCATCCTTGGGATCGTGATTGGCGTGATGACGGTGATTACGATCTCGTCGGTGGTGAATGGACTGAACTCGCGGGTGGAAGGGCTGGTGCAGTCGCTGGGATCGAATGTGCTGTTCGTGTTCCGGTTTCCGGTGTTTGGGCAACGGCCGACGACGGAGATGCTGACGCGCAAGCAACTGACCTACGACGATGCGATGGCGATGAAGGATCTGCCGCATGTGGTGGCGGTGTCTCCGGCGTTGCAGTACACGGACAATAACGCTCCGGGGCGCGCGGGTGTGACTTCGATCCAGGCGGGCGGAAAGAAGATGGAGAACACGATTCTGACGGGCGATACTCCGTCCCAGAAGGACGTGACCGACCTGAATCTTCTGGATGGGCGGTTCTTCACCGACACCGACCAGGCGCGGGCGGCGCGGGTGACGGTGCTGGGTTACGACACCGCGGAGCAACTGTTTCCAGGCCAGAACGCGATCGGCAAAGAGGTTCAGGCTGCGGGGATGTTGTTCACCGTGGTTGGCGTGCTGGACCAGCAGAAGCAGGCGTTTGGCGGAGGCAAGAATGCGCAGGACAACCAGGCGTTCTTCCCGATCTCGACGTTTCACTATATGCATCCGGAACAGCTGGACTATTGGATCTCGCTGAAGTACGACGATCCGAAGAACCGCGCGCTAGTGCAGGACGAGCTGACGGAGCTGCTGCGGCGACGGCGCAAGGTGCTGAACGAAAAGCCGGATAATTTTGCGATCTTCGGAACCGACTCGCTGACGCGGCTCTGGGATCAGATTACGAGTGGGCTGTTTCTGCTGCTGTTTTCGCTTTCGAGCGTTGCGCTGCTGGTGGGCGGCGTAGGCGTGATGAACATCATGCTGGTGTCTGTGACGGAGCGGACGCGGGAGATTGGCGTGCGCAAGGCGATCGGCGCGACCAAGCGAACGATCCTGACGCAGTTCACGCTGGAGGCGGTTACGCTGTGCGCGTTGGGCGGGACCATCGGGATCCTGATTGGGAGCGTGATTGCGAGCGTTCTGCGGTTTCTGCTTCCGAGTACGGTGTCGCTGCTTTGGATCGCGATTGCGTTTATCAGTTCGTGCGGGATTGGGTTGATCTTCGGGATCTATCCGGCGTGGAAGGCGGCGAATCTGAATCCGATCGAGGCGCTGCGGTACGAGTAGCGACAGCCGGTTCGGTAGACTAGCTGTATGGCGACGGCTGTAGAGGTAGTGACGACGCTACTGACCGTGGGTGGGCTGGTTTACATGCTGCTGGCACTTTGGGGTGCGCGGGACTTTGCACACTCGTGTGAGCGGGCGGCTGCGGAGTTTGCGCCGGATGTGACGATCCTGAAGCCGGTGAAGGGCGTGGATGCCCGGATGTATGCGGGCTTTGTGAGCCATTGCAGGCAGACGTATGCGGGACGCTTTGAGATCATCTTTGGCGTGAGCAGTATGGACGATCCCGCGGTGGTGGAGATCGAGCGGCTGTGCAGCGAGTTTCCGGAGTGCGCAATCCGGCTGGTGCATTGCACGGAGCGGCTGGGGACCTCTGGCAAGGTGAGCAACCTGGTGCAGATGCTGCGCGAGGCGCGGTACGAGTTTGTGATCGTCAACGACAGCGACATTCTGGTCTCTCCGAACTACCTGACGCGGGTGATGCGTGTCTTTGCCGAGCCGCGCGTCGGGATGGTGACTGCTCCTTACCTGGGGCGGACGGCGGTGGGCGGTGAGGCGCTGACGGTGTGGTCGAGGATGGAGGCGCTGGGGATTTCGACCGATTTTTTCCCCGGTGTGCTGACGGCCCGGAAGATCGAGGGCGGCATCCGGTTTGGACTGGGGTCGACGCTGGCGGTTTCGCGGGAGGCCCTGACGGCGGCGGGAGGTTTGGAGCCGCTGGTGGAGTATCTGGCGGACGACTACGAGATGGGGGCTCGGATTGCGGCGGCGGGCTACAAAGTCGAGCTGTGCTGCGAGGTGGTGGAGACGACGGTGCCGGCGTATGACTTTCGCGGCTTCCGGGAGCACCAGCTGCGGTGGGCGCGGTCGACTCGCGACTCGCGGCGGTGGGGGTATGTGGGGTTGGGGATTACGTACTGCGTGCCGTGGGCGGTGTTGAACTGCGTGGCGAGCGGGCTGGCGCTATGGAGCTTTACGCTGCTGAGCCTGGTGCTGCTGGCCCGGGTGGCGGTAGCGCTGACGGTGGGCGTCGGGCTGCTGAGGGATGAGCAGGTACTGCGCGATGTGTGGCTGCTGCCGGTCCGGGATTTCTTTGGGCTGGGGTTCTGGGCGTGGAGCTTTGCTTCGGATACGGTGGTGTGGCGGGGGGAGAGGTTTCGGCTGGTGGGTGGGCGGATCTCGCGGGTTGGGTGACGATCAGTGGTCGGCGGACCGCTAATTTTAGGGGTGGGCGTTCGCGGCCATAGGGGCGACCGGGACGGTAGTTAGCGGGTTGGGGGTTGCGGTACTTCTGCGCCGTCTACAGAGGAGGGTTTCTCGATTTGCTCGATGACGAGCACCTTCACCGGGGCCTTGGCTGGCTCTACCTTCAGCCCAAGTTCCTCCTGAAGCCCTCGATCGATCGGGGGAGTTGGGTCTGTATCGTCGGCGCTGCGGTCGCTGTCCGTGCGGCCCTTGTACTTCAACTCAAAATCGTACTTGCCCGTCAATCCGGTTTTGTCGGTCACTGGCCGTCCGAACAGAGACGTGAGGACCGTCGCCCATTCATCCATCGAGCAGTCGTGCGCGATCCAAGCAGGGGTCCCATCGTAGGCAAACTGGCGCAGTATCGGTACGGGACGGTCGCCGAAGATCTTTACCACGTCGGCCGATGGCGGCATGGAGCCGGCTGCGCCCAGCTTCGGCCCTCCCTTTGCCACCACGAGGTTGTATGCGTCGCCTTGCTTCGTCTCCCAGTGCGCCTTCAGCTTGAAACGCTCCTCCAGAAGGGTCTGGAGCATGTGTTGCTGTTCCATCCTTTGCTCATCGGGAGGGAGCGCCGCAATCTTCGCATCGGCATCGGCATCGCCTTTGGCCTCGATCGTATACGCTGCAGACCAATCCGGCGCTCCGACAAGCTGAAAGCTGTTGACTCCATACGCGAGGCTCAACAAGGGGCCTATCGTGAAGCTCACCCGCAAATTAGTGGTGCGTGGCGTTTGTCGAATGAACATCAAGATGTGGCCGTTTTTGTCGGGCTGGGTCTCCCGCACCGACGCCACATCAAACTTCATTGTGGGCACATACGGGACTTCCGTTGCCATGCCGATGGCCGGTGGCTGTGCCTGCATCTCCGCGATCAAGGCTGTTGAAGGTGTGTCCTTGATCAGCATCATTGCGTGCGTAGCTGTGCGAAACGGTGTGGGCGGCGCGTTCAAGGCCGCAGGCATCATTTGTTGTGCGGATTTGGTTTGGCCGAGGACGATGGGGACGGCGACGACTAATAGGGCGGTCGCTGCGAGAAGTAGTTTTTTGCTGAGGGTGAGCTTGCGGATGGTGCGCTCGGTCATGATCTGGACGATGCGTTTCTTGAGGTCTGCGCCGGTGATTCCGGAGACGCAGGCGAGCGGGGATTCTACGCAGAACTCGCAGACTTTAAGAATGCTTTCGGCGTAGATGGTGCGCTGGCCGCAGAGTTGCAGGACGGTTTCGTCGCAGGCGTGCTCGCGCTCTTCGACGAGGCGGGTTTCGAGCCACCAGACGAGTGGGTGAAACCAGAAGATGGCTTCGACGAGCATGTGGAGGCCGGCGGTGAGATTGTCGCGGCGCTGAACGTGGCAGACTTCGTGTGCGAGGACGGCTTCGAGGTGGGCGTCGTCGAGGCGCGCGGTGATGGCGTGCGGCCACAGCAGGACGGGACGGATGAGGCCGAAGATTCCGGGCTCCATGGAGGCGGGCAGGGATCGCATTTCAATGGTGGAGCGGAGGCCTGCGCAGCGCTCCATTTTGCGGAGGGCTTCGAGTTCGTGGCCTTCGTGGAGAGGACGGGTGCGGCGGATGGCGGAGGAGATTCGCCACCAGCCTTTCAGCCAGCGGGTGATGACGATCAGGAATCCTGTGAGCCAGAGGGATGCGAGAGCGGTTGGGATGGCTGGGTTGCGGTTCCAGAGAGCGGCTGCGCGGGTTGTGAGGGAGATTTGTGGTGCCGCCGCGGGGGTAATTTGGGCTGGAGGCGGCTCAAGCGTGAATGGCTGGTTGATGTACTCCATGGCGAGATATGAGTTGGCGGGTGCCTGCGTGCTGTGCTGGGTAGACGGCGGATGCAGCGAGGCGAGGTGTGCGCCGAAGGTGATGAGGATCGAGAAGGGGATGAGGAATTTGATGGACGCGGTGAGCCAGAGCCAGTAGCGGATGCGCGCGCTGGTCTGGCGGAGGGTGAGGGTGAGGAGGGCGATGATGCCGAGGACTATGGTCGATTGCCAGAGGTGATTGGCGAGCGCGAGTGCGACGGTTGTGGAGAGAGGATGCTCGCTCATTTTGAGGTGTCCTTTCCGTCGGGCTTGTCGAGTTTGCGGAGTTCTTTCTCGGCTTCCTTGACGTCTTCGAGCCTGAGTTTTCCGGAGCGGACGAGGTGGGTCATCACGAGTTGGGTGCGTCCGCCGAAGAGGGCGAGGAGGTCGTTGACGAGGCGCTGCTGGGCGGCGTCGCGGGAGATGAGCGGCTCGAATACGTGGAAGTTGGCGACCTTTTTGACGCGGCGCACGATTTTTTTAACTTCCATTCGGTAGATCGTCATCTGGATAGTGGTGTAGCTGGGGCGGCCCTTTTCGGGGAAGGCTTCCTGGATCTCGCGGATGGAGGATGGACTCTGGGTCCAGAGTTTCTCCATGATTTGGAGTTCGAGGTTTGAGAGTTTCGTGTCGGCCATGGGAGTCCTCAAACAGATGTTGTAGGGTTTACAACAAGCGTTTGAGTAATGTCAAGATTTTTTTGGTTATGGGTGGTTCGGTTGGTTGCTGACGATCTCTTTGCCGCCGGAGGTTGTGAGGACGTAGATGGGGCCGGGGAGCGGTGGCAGGGGGCTGGGCCGGTTGGCGAGGTCTTGCCAGAGGAAGATGCGCTGCGGGCCGGGCCATTTTTGCGCGAGGGTCTGGGGGGTCTCGAAGATTGCGGGGGCGTCGGGGAAGAAGCTGCCGTACCAGAGGTTGGAGGAGCGGCCTTCGAGGATGTGCAGGTCGGCTCGCTGGAGATAGAAGCCGAGGGTGCTGGCGTATTCGTACTCCTGGTGGATGACGATTAGGTCGTCGGGGTGAAGTTGGGGGGCGATGGCGGCGGCTAGTTGCTGCGAGGTTAGGACAGGGGCGAAGGTCTGGAGGCCGAGGTGGGCGGCGAGGAGGAAGGTGAAGGCTCCGGCAGCGAGGGTTAGGGTTGCGGCGTGGGGTTTTGCCTGCCTGCGGAGGAGGTAGGAGATGAGTGGGCCGAGGAAGAGGCTGGCGGCGGCGAGGGCGAGGGGGAGGCGGAAGAGGCCGAGGGCGTTTGCGTTGAGGTCTAGGAAGTGGCCCATGCTCAGGGCGTAGTCGGCGGGGTTTTGCTGGAGGAGGGTGGCTAGGTCAGTGTTGGGGGCAGGCATGTGGGTGTGGAGGAGGAAGTAGAGGGTGGCGATGGTGAAGAGGGTTCCCAGGATGAGGAGGACGGCGGTGATGCGGAGGTTGGCGCGGCGGATTTTAAGGGCCTGAGAGGAAGATGCTTCGGGTTCTGTGGCGGAATTAACCCACCCTTTCGAGATGGGGCTTCGAAAGGATGGGCCACCCGGGCTTCCTGGCGAGCCGTCCTGCGCGAGCCATGCGGCGATGAGGATCGCGAGGGGCGGGAGGGCGGGGAGGACGTAGTATTCCTGGCGTGTGGAGAGGCTGAAGAAGAGGAGAGGGAAGGCGGCCCAGAGGATGAGGAGGGTTTGTGGATCGAGATTTTTAGGAAGAAAGGGGCGTGTGTTCGGGGTGGTGCTGAGTTCTTCGGGGTCCTTCGGCTGCGTTTGACGCTGACGCGTCAAACTTCGCTCAGGATGACGGCTTTTGTGGGAGGTGAGGAATTTGGCGATGGCCTTGAAGATAAAGGCTGACCAGGGCATGAGCCAGATGAGGCAGAGGCCCCAGAAGAGGTAGAGAGGGACGGTGTCGTAGTCGCGGGGGACGCGGAGGTTGAGGTAGCGGAGGAGCTGCTCGTTGATGAAGTAGAACCAGAGCCAGCCGTGGACGTTTCCGTTGGTGGGGAGGGGGACGGCGAAGTGGCCGTGCGAGAAGGTTAGGCTGCCGGGATGGCCCTGGGTGGGGTTGGCGAGGGCGATAAGGATGTGCCACGGGGCAGCGATTGCGAGGAAGACTAGTAGGGATGTGAAGGGGTGGAGTTGGCGGATTCTTGGGATGGTGGCGCGGGGGCCTCTTGTGAGGAGTAGATACGTCAGGACGATTGCGATTGGGAAGACTATGCCGATCAGGCCCTTGGTGAGGACGTTGAGGGCGCAGGCGGCGGCGAAGAGGTAGCAGAGAGTTTTTACGTCCCACCCATCACGATGAAGCTGTGATGGATGGGGCACCCCGTCTTCCGAGGTGGGGGAAGGAGTACGGTTCGCTTCGCGAATGCCCACCTTAGCGACGGTGAGACTGTCGTGAAGATGGGGCACCCAGGTGGGTGGTTGTTCGGTGAGATAGAAGGCGTAGAGGGCGAGGGTTAGCCAGAGGCAGACGAGGGCGTCGGGGAGGGTGAGGCGGGTGTAGAGGAAAAGGCCGGGGCTGGAGAGGAGGATGAGGGCGGCGTAGAGACCGGATCGGGAGTTGTTGAAGGCGCGGCGGGTGAAGGCTTCTACGAGGAGGGCGAGGGCGAGCATGGTGAGGGCGAGGGGGATGCGGGCCGCGGCGGCGAGGGCGCGGGGTTCGGGGTGGCCGAGGAGTTGGGAGACGCGCATTGAGAGCGCCATCGACCAGTAGAGGAGTGGGGCTTTTTCGAGGTAGCGGATGCCGTTGGCGTAGAGGGTGACGTAGTCGTGGCGGAGGAGCATCTCGCGGGCGACTTCGGCGTGGACGGAGTCGGCGTCGTCGAGGAGAGGTGGGGTGAAGAGGGTGAAGCTGGCGTAGAAGATGGCCCAGAGCGCGAGGAGGGTGAAGAGGGTGGAGCGGGGGCGTCTGGGGATGAGAGACATTGTGGTTAGTGTATGCGGCGGGGTCGCGTAGACTTTAGGGCGATGGGGAAGATGCGGCCAATTCGTGTGGAGGGTGCGGCGCAGGGACTGGTGCAGGTTGCGGGGCCGGCGGCGGAGATGGTGTTTGGGGACTGGTATCCGGCGCTACGGGCGGAGGGTTTGCGCGCTGGAGAGACGGCGACGGCGCTGCTGTTGGGGATTCCGCTGCTGGTGGGGCGGAAGAAGGATGGGAAGCTGTTTGCGATGCGGGATCTTTGTCCGCATCGGGGGATTCCGCTGTCGGCGGGATGGTTCGATGGTGAGACGGTGATGTGCAAGTACCACGGGTGGCGGTTTGAGCCGTGTTCAGGACGGTGCGAGGAGATTCCATCGCTGACGAGTGGGGACACGCTGGATGCTTCGAAGATCTTTGCGGGTGCTTATGCGTGCGAGGAGCGGGATGGGTACTGCTGGGTGTATCTACCGGAGGTTGGTGCGGGGCGGGTTGCGGCGGAGATGCCTGCGGTGCCTGAGGTGCCGAAGTTTTCGGAGAGGTACAAGACGGCGCATATTTCGGCGGAGCTGCCTTGCAATGTGGATCACGGGATTATCGGGCTGATGGATCCGGCGCATGGGCCGTTTGTGCATCAGGCGTGGTGGTGGCGGAGCGCGGCTAGTATTCATGCGAAGGAGAAGCTGTTTGAGCCTCTGCGGGACGACGAGCATGCGGGGCGGAATGCGGGGTTTCGGATGTCCGCGCATGCTCCTAGCAGCAACAGCCTGCCTTACAAGCTGATGGGCGTGCATGGCGGGATGACGACGACGATCGATTTTGTGCTGCCGAACCGGAGGGTCGAAACGATTCTGAGTCGCGGTAGAGACGGGTCTGGCGACAAGTGGTTTGCGACGCTGACTACGGTGACGCCGGTGACGGCTTCGACTTGCAGGATCGATGTGTGCGCGGCGTGGAATGTGCTGGCGTGGGTGCCGTGGTTCCGGGCGGGGCTGAAGTTCTTCGGGCAGCGGTTTGTGGGGCAGGACCAGCAGACGATGGTCGAGCAGGCGGAGGGGCTGCGGTATGGGCCGGCGCTGATGCTGATCGACGATGCGGACAAGCCGGCGAAGTGGTACTTCGCGCTGAAGCAGGCGAGGTTGCGGGGGACCGGGGAACATCCGATGGATGGGCCGGTTACGCTGCGGTGGCGGAGTTAGGGTAACCCCCCACCCCCCCGGGGGTGGTGGTTAAAAGCGGCTTGTTTTGAGTCAGATAGCATTTTAATACCCCGTAAATATTTGATTCAAAGTCGGTTACAGGCAAATATAAGATTGCAGGCGACTTAGCCGTTTTTTCGATAGGTGCTTATGCAAAAGACCCGGCGGCTGGCCGGGTCTTCTTGATCTCTACTTCTATTTTACCGGGTTGGGAAAACTAAACGGCCAGGTTTGTTGGCCTGTGTTTGCTTGAAGTTAGGTGGTTTTGGGGCTTGACAGGGTTTTAACAAGCGATCACGAACGGCTGGCATATTGGCGTTTCGTCTCGCCATCGATTTCTGTGGCTGGTACAAGGCGATAGTGCCTCTCCTCAACTATCAGCGCTGTGTTGTTTTCAACAGTCAGTTCAAATAGGGCGATCACCTTTCCGTCCTTACCATCCATAAATTGCGCCGAGACGGGACGACAAATCAGGTCAGGGAATTTGGCACTGCAACATGCTTGATCCTGCATCGTCTGGACAGGGGATAACTTGTCCGATCCACCTTTTGCCTGAACCGGGATCACAAATTGCGCACCGTTTCTATTGACCCCGACGTAGATTTCATCGATTTCAATTTGCCCCATGCCTTTGACCTGCGTCCTTAGGTGGTTCTGAAGTGAATAAGTGGTGAGGCCAAGAAAAATATCGATCAAGCGGTTGTAGCGAACTTTGGCAAGAAGTGCCTGCTCATCGCCCAGAGCATAAGCGGATATGATTTCGGGGGTTGCGTCCGGTATCTTGATCGCCGCGATATCGGCGCGGGGCTTGAACGTATTGCCCCCGGTCTTAAGCAGGCGAAAACGATACCGACCATGACCGGCCCCTTCGATAATCCACGCTGAACCTTTTGGCTCCGTCTTAATAATCTCGTCCGGCAGTTTACGGCGGAATTTAAAACTGTAGATGAGATCGCCGAGGTTGTCGGGTCTGTCGACGCCTACAGCAACTGCTGCGTCGACGAGTTCGTCGCGATGAAACTCGAATTCTTCGAGGCCCTTCGTCCAATGTGTTTGAAAGATGTGGACGATGATGCAGGAGTATTGGGCCGTCTTTACGTTCTTGATTGCCATTGCATCCTCATGCGATCGCCAAAGTGAGCTGATCTGTATGTTGCAGATCGGATGGACGCAAACGCCTGCCAACTACTGTATTCGACACGCTGTAGTGGCGCGATGCCTCGGTAATTGTCATTGAAAGAAGGCGCTCGGAGCCCAGGGCAAGCAATTCTTCCGGCGTAACTGGAGAGATCCCCATGGCGCGGATGACTTGGGATGCAACGGCACGACCGAGAAGCGGGGGAACCGAATTGCCGATTTGCCTAAACCCATGCCATTTGGTGACGTGGAAGCGAAACCAGTCGGGATAGGAGTGTAGACGGGCAGCTTCGCGAACCGTAATGCAGCGTGGGACATGAGGATGGATGGGCCGAGGCGAAGTAAAGGCACCACGATCACTTCCTGTTCCCGCGCGCAACGTGTTGGCGACTCCATCGGGATTCAATTTCAAAAAACGACTTACGGGCTCTACCTTTCCATGCAAGGTATCTGCAAACCGCTCCTGAGAGAGAGAGGTGTGGATTGTTCTCATGCTTGAAGTGAGCCGCTTTCGGTTCCATTGTCTCGGATAGGAAAAATCGTTTGCATCGGATGTCATTCCGCGCAAGATTCTGGCATATCTGGTCGGCTTGCCGAACTCGATTCCTTCAATGGAGTCGGTGCCAATCAATTCGTCGTAGCTGTCGGCCTCTGGCAAGTCGCCGATAGCTTCCCAGACGCTCGTGCGAGGCGATGTAGATGGATCTGGATATTGCGGAAGCGGTAGACCTTTTCTTGCGCCGATCAAGAACAGTCTTTGCCTGTCTTGTGGGACGCCGAAGTCCGCTGCGTTGAGCACGTTGTAGGGCAGCAGAACGTCGTAGTCGTTGGCTTGAAACGTCTCCACCAACTCTTCGAGGAGTTGTCTGTGACGCCCGATGGTGATTCCCTTTACGTTTTCAAAGACAAAATAGTTGGCTTTGAGTTCGCGTGTAAGACGAACGAATTCGAGTAGAAGGCCGTTACGTGGGTCGTCAAGCGCTCTCTTCCCCATCATCGAGAAGCCCTGACAAGGTGCACCGCCGAAGACGACGTCAACCTGCGTCGTTCCTAGACGCGCGGCTTTACGAATATCGGTAGCCGTCAGCTTCGACGCGTCCGCGCAGATTGAGGCGCAGCGTGGGAAGTTGAACTCGTGAACGGCGCAATGCACTGGATCGATCTCAGCTGCGGCCACTACATCGAAGCCGGCTTGTTCGAAGCCAAGCGACAGGCCGCCGGCCCCTGCAAAAAGGTCGATCGCTACCGGTCTGCGGTGCTTCCGCGTTTCAGTCCGTAAGAAATTCATTCAATCGCTTCCCGAGCTTTTCAGGGGTTTTCAACTGACATTGCCATACTGTCATGACAGCCCAGCCCGACTTTTTCAGTGCATTGACCGTACGTTTATCCCGATGTACGTTGGCGCAGAATTTACTTTCCCAAAATTCGACACGAGTCTTCGGTGAGGTTGCATAAGGGCATCCTCGATGTCGATGCCAGAAGCAGCCATTCACGAAGATTACCTTACGGCGGGAAGGAAAAACCATATCGGGTTTACCGGGCAGGGTCTTCGAATGCAACCGATAGCGAAATCCCAAGGCGTAGACGATCTTGCGGACCTTCAATTCGGGTTTGGTGTCCTTAGAATGCACCGCTTGCATAATCCGCGAGCGTACCTCCGGGTTGACATGATCCGTCACATCCCCATTTTCTCAAATTAGGGACGCGACGAGAGACAAGCTTAGAGGAGCGCTATACAAGCAGATCGAAGCGTAGTAGCGCTATTCGCGGAAGAGGCTCGGTCGTTCCGGCTTCACCTGCACTCCGGCCTTCGGCAGAAAGGTAGGGTCTTCGACCCGGTTCTTATGGCCTCCAATCGACTGCGCTCAGGACAGGCTCTGAAGTTGGGCCCTTCCGGGGTGTCGACTCGCGGATGGGATGGTCGAATGGATTGCGGAAGGCCAAATACAGGGGTCCTTCGCTGCGCTCAGATGGGATGAAGAGTGGCGTACCTTTCCGGTACGTGCTCGAGGCACAGATATTCCATCCGAGGAAGGTACGCCATGCAGACCCACATAGGAGTAGATCTACATCAGCGATTTTGCTATTTGACGGCAGTCGATGCAAGCGGGAAGCGGTTGAAGCAGTCGCAGGTGGCCAACGAGGGAGCGGCGCTGCGTGCGTGGCTTCGGCAGTTGCCTGGGCCGCGCCAGGTGGTGGTGGAAGCGAGCGGGTTCTGGCCGGCGTTTGCCAGAGCGGTCGCGCCGGAGGCGGACAAGCTGGTGATGGTGCATCCGCAGCGGGTGAAGGCGATCGCCAGCGCGCGGCTGAAGAACGATAAGGTCGATTCCGAGACGCTGGCGCATCTGTCGCGGGCCGATCTGCTGCCCGAGGCCTGGATGGCGAACCAACGGACGCAGCAGACCAGGCTGCTGACGCGGTTGCGGATCACGCTGGGCCAGCAGAGAGCCAAGGCCAAGAACCAGTTGCAGGCGGTGCTGCATCAGGAAGGCTTTCTGAAGCCGGTCTCGGAAGTGTTCGGCAAGAAGGGCCGGGAGTGGCTGGCGGGGTTGGCGCTGAGCGAGGCTGGACGCGTGGTGGTCGAGGTCTGGCTGAAGGTGGTCGATCAGATGGACGCCGCGATCCTGGAACAGGAGACGGCGCTGAGGAAGATGGCGGAGGCGGATGCGCGGGCACGGTGGCTGCAGACGGTGCCGGGCATCGGGGCCTACTCGGCGATGGTGATCCTGGGCGAGGTGGGCGAGATCGAACGGTTCGGCACGAAGAGGGCGCTGGCCAGCTACGCCGGCTTGACGCCGAGCGTGCGCGAGTCGGCAGGCAAGAGGAAGCGAGGCGGGATCGGACATCACGGGTCGGGCACGCTGCGATGGATCATGCTGCAGGTGGCCCAGGTGGCGTGCCGACACTCGCCCGCGGCACGAGCCTGGTATCTGCGGCTGAAGCAGCGAAAACCCGCGCAGGTGGCGCTGATCGCACTGGCCCGCAAACTGCTCACCGGGGTATGGGCGCTGCTCCGGCACGGAGTCTGCTTCGACGAGAGCATCTTCGCCCAACGAGGTTAGAAGCACAGGCAAAGAAGAAAAAACCGCCTGTAAAGTAAAAGAGTTTTACCGCCGGTGTTTGCGACGGTTGCAAGGTAGCCCGGCCAGCTCGCTCATCCTCTGTGCCACGAGAAAAACCTCAGGAGCACATCCTCAGATGGAGCGGCCGGGAATCGAACCCCCCTTGTGTGCCCAGAGCACGAATAGAAGACTGTACGCAATCTATTCGCAAACACCTCTGGACAACCGCGCCACTCTTCATAGAAGGATGACGGCGCGTTCTTTAGGTGTTTTTGGCGGTGGCTAGTTTTGGGGTATTAGAAGGTGGAGACGCCTTCGTCTACTACAAGTTCGTCGACGGAGATGTTGAGGGCTACTCCTAGTTTGTGGAAGCCGTCGGTCAGGTCCTGGGACCAGTAGTTTGTGTCGCTGCGGCGGTAGAGGTCGTTCCAGATGTTCTGGGCCTGCCAGAGGTTGACCTCGAAGGGCATGGTGCGGAGTGCCGTGGCGATGGTGAGGGCGGTCTGGAGGGCGAGTTCGGGGGCGCGGCCGGCGTCGGCGGCGGATTCGAGCTTGACCATGGCCCACTTCATGCGCTGGCCGGCGGCGAAGCTGAGGACCTGGGTGTCGAGGACGACCTGGTCGGTGGTGGCGCGGGCGAGGAGCGAGGCGATCTCGGTGGTGTCGAACTCGTCGGCCTCGATGGCGCGGCGGAGGCTGGCGTTGATGGCGAAGTTGGCTGCGATGGCGAGCGCGGGCGGCGCGGCCATGCCGGACTCGGTGAGGAAGCGGAGGAGCGAGGCGTGGTCCTCGTAGATCTTGCGGAGGGAGTCTTCCATCTCGGCGAGGGTGCGGTCGAGGATGGTGCGGAGGATGCGGTGCTGCTCGTCGGCGAAGAGCGAGGTGAGGGAGTAGGCGAGGGTCCCGAAGAAGCGGTCGATGAGGCGGATGACTTCGGGTAGGTTGGCGCGGTGGATGGCGTTGCGGATGTCGGTGGAGAAGGTGGCGAACGCGGCAATGTCGTTGGGGTCGCCGGCGTTGTAGCGGCGGACGGCGGCGGAGAGGTTCTGATCGCCGAGGTGGAGGACGGCGAAGCAGATCTCTTCGGTCTCTTCGGTGATGCGGGACTTGATGTGGGCGCGGCCGAGGGCGACTTTGCCGCGGCCGGAGGTGAAGGACTCGTGGGAGTCGCGGTGGAGGTCGAAGCAGAAGAGGCGGCCGTCTTCGGGGTAGTTGCGGAAGATGGAGCTGATGGCGTAGTGGGCTCCGACCTGTTCGAGGCCGATGCGCATGTTGTTGACGTAGGTGCGGTAGACCTGGGCTCCGTCGCCGACCTCGGGGAGGTTGGATTTGGCGCGGGCGAGGATCTCGAGGAAGCGGGTTTCAAGGGCAATGCCGTGGGCGCCGAAGAGGGGTTGGTCGCCGAAGAGCTTGCGCGCGAGCTGGAGGACGCGGCCGGCGTAGGCGATGATCTGGACGGTCTCGATGCCGGAGATCTCGTCGAAGAACCAGCCGCAGGAGGTGTACATGAGCTGGGTGTGGCGCTCGAGCTCCATGAGTTCGAGGAGGGTGACGCGCTCGGCTGGATCTAAAGAACGGGATTCGTGGCTGGCAAAAAAGCGATTGGTGGAGGCGGGAGAACGATCGAGGATGACGTGGACGTATGCGTCGCGGGCCTGCCAGAGATCTTTCAGGAAAGGTGCGGCGAGGGCTTCGGCCAAGGGTGCGGTGGCGTCGCGGAGGAAGTCGAGAGCCTCGCGGAGGGGTCCGCGCCACCCCTGGTTCCAGTCGAGCTTGCCGCCGTTGCATCCGCAGTTGGAGCGCCAGCGTTCGATGCCGTGGATGCAGGACCAGGAGGTGTCTTCGACGACTTCGGCCTCGTAGTCGGGAGGGAAGAGCTCGAGAAACTGGGCGTAGTTGGTGAGCTTGGCGTGGCCGTTGTCTTCGATCCAGTGGAGGCCGTAGGAGAGGGCCATCTCGCCATGCTTGTGGTGGTGGCCGTAGCTTTCGCCGTCAGTGGCGACGTGGACGAGTTGGGGGCAGGAGGTATCGGGTTTGAAGTCGGCGAGGAGGCGGTTGGCGAAGTCTTCGCCGGAGTTGAGCAGGCCTTCGAAGGCGATGGCGCGGGAGGCTGGGCCGTTGTAGAAGAAGACGGCGATGCTGCGGCCTTCGTCGAGGGGGATGCGGTAGGGGCGGGAGGTGTCGACGGTGGCATCGGGGGTGGGAGCCCAGGTCTGAGAATCGAGACCTGGGGCACCCGATTTGGTGGCGGGGCGGACGCGGGCGCACTGGTGGGGGGCAAGGATGGTGAACTTGATGCCCTCGGAGGCCATGAGGTCGAGGACGGAGCGGCTGACGGCGGTTTCGGCGAGCCACATGCCTTCGGGCTTGCGGCCGAAGCGGTGTTCGAAGTCGGCGATCCCCCAGCGGATCTGCGTGAGGGCGTCGCGGCGGCTGGCGAGCGGCATGATGATGTGGTTGTAGACCTGCGCGAGCGCGGAGCCGTGGCCGCCGTAGTGGTGCTGGCTGGTCTTGTCGGCGTCGAGGACCATGCGGTAGGTGCGGGGGGCGTTTTCGGCGAGCCAGCTGAGCAGGGTGGGGCCAAAGTTGAAGCTGATGCGGGCGTAGTTGTTGGTGATGCGGACGATCTGGTCCTGCTTGTTCTGGATGCGCGAGGCGCCGTTGGGGGCGTAACACTCGGCGGTGATGCGGTCGTTCCAGTCGTGGTAGGGGGCGGCGGAGTCCTGGACTTCGACGGTTTCGAGCCAGGGGTTTTCGCGGGGCGGCTGGTAGAAGTGGCCGTGGACGCAGACGTAGCGGGCTGCGGGGTTGGCGGGTGTTTCGGCGGGACGGGATGCTGCGGCGGCCTTGGAGGTTCTGCGCATGAATGTCAGCTTCGATGCTACTGGATGTATGGAGTCTCGGCGTGGGGTTCGGGTGCAACGAAAGGACTATTCGGGCAGTTATAACAATGTTATAATTCGATTATGGAACTCAAGGTCCGCAAAATCGGGAATGGGTATGGCGTTCTTTTGCCGAAGCAGCTTCTGGATGAGCTTGCGCTCGAAGAGGGATCGCTGCTTGAGGTGGCGAAGGTGGATGGGACTTATCACATGGTTCCGGTGGATGCGCAGTTTACCCGTCAGGTAGAGGCGTTTCTGCGGACCGAGCCACTGCACAGGAATACTTATCGTGAGCTGGCTAAGTGAGCTTTGAGTTTGTGCGGGCGGATGTACTGCGCAATGTTCAAGGCCGCATTATCGAGCGTTATGGCGGGCTCGCCGGAGTTCGCGATAATGGCGCGCTGGAATCTGCGATTGCGCGACCGCAGAATCTCGAAGCTTATGGCGAAGTGACTTCTGTTGGCGGTCTCGGCGCGGCGTTGGCGTGGACTCTGGTGCGCAATCATCCCTTCGCTGATGGCAACAAACGGGCCGCCTTCGCCGGCTTGACGATGTTTTTTGAATTGAATGGATACCGTCTTAGCTGTTCCGAAGTTGAGGAGACGGCGATGGTGCTGCGCGCGGCGGCGAGTGAGATTACCGAGGATGAATGGACTGAGTGGGTGATGCGGAATGTGGAGCCGCTTGGGTGATGTCGCGGTGGTGGTTCAGTTTTGCTTGCGGCCGGGTTGCTTGAAACTGTCGAGCGAGGCTGCTGCGAAGATGGCTAGCCAGTAGGCGAGGATGTTGCGCGGAGAGAAGATGCTGCCGAGGATGAGTCTGCCGGCGAGAGTGAGGCGGAAGGCTTCGAGTGGAGGCCATTGGATGAGGCGGGAGAGTTCTACGGCGAGGGCGAAGAGGCAGGCGAGTGCGGCGAGCGTAATGGGGCGGACGTTGGGCAGGAGGAAGGCGATCATCCAGTAGACGGCGATTGCCCAGAGGGCTGAGCCACCGTACTTCCAGAGGAAGAAGGGCAGGTGCAGTGGGGCCATGCGCCAGATGAGGCCGGTGAGGACGGTGGCGAGGGTGAGAGCGGCGGTGATGAGGCGGCGGTGGGAGAGGACGGTCATTCTCAGGCGGATGGCTTCTTGTCGGCGTTGGCGAGGTCGCAGGCTCGCCAGAGGTACCAGCTTGCTACGGAGCGCCAAGGCTGCCATTTTTTTGCGCGGCGTTCCATGTCGGCGGGTTTGGGGAGGAGCGCTGGGGTGACTTTGGTGGTGGGTTTTAGGCCCTGGAAGGTGAGGGCGAAGCCTTTGCGGACTCCGTAGTCGCTGGTGGGGAAGATGTCGGGGCGGCTGAGGCGGAAGATGAGGAGCATCTCCACGGTCCATTTGCCGATGCCGCGGACTTGCGTGAGGTGCTCGATGATGGCTTCGTCGGACATGCGACGGATGCGGGCGAGGGTGGGGACTGTGCCGTCGAGGGTTTTGGCGGCGAGGTCGCGGAGGGCGAGGGACTTGTTGCCGGAGAGGCCGGCGGCGCGGAGTTGGTCGTTGGGGCAGTCGAGGATGTGCTGGGGCGTGGGGTGGTTGCCGGTGGCGCTGTCTTCGAGGGTGAGGACGGGCGCGAAGGATTCGATGAGGCGGCGGTGGATGGTGGCGGCGGCTTTGCCGTTGAGCTGCTGGTAGACGATGGCTTCGACGAGGGCCTCGAAGGGGGATTGGGTGTTGGTGATGCGCATGGTGAAAGGGCCTACGCGCTGGATGAGGCGGGCGAGTTTGGGGTCGGCTGCGGAGAGATGCTGGAGGGCCTCGGCGGTGTCGTAGGAGGGTTTGCGGATGCGGCTGGGGTGCATGGAGGGAGTTTAGTTCAGTTGCAGGTTGCAGGTTGCAGGTTGTGAGCTGCGGCGGTGCGGGGGGCAGGGTTACCGAGGCAAGATTGGAAGCGCCAGAAATCTATAAGCCGGAATATGAGTGGATACGGGTTGGAGGGATTTGGGTTGGTGCGGGGTCGATGCACGACATCTTGTGCATGAGAGTGAATGTAATTTCGATAATCGGATATATCAGATAAAAAAACGGTTGCGGATGGGTTCTCGACTTGGCAAAGCATTTTCGATTGCTATAGTCTTGGTTCGTCAGACAAGTTCAATGCCGTGCGATACGAAGGGTGGAGACGCGCCTTTCCCAAAGCCGCTCAGCGGCGGGTAGTATCGGACGACCTTAGCAACCTTTTTCCAGCGAATCCAGAGGGAGCAGGAAAGCACTCATGGCGCAAGTTTTTGACCGCAGTTCGAATGCGCTGGCCCGGGCAAGCCTGGTGCTCACGGGCCTCATCGTCATCGGGCTGGGCGTGGCCTTGAATTCGCTGCAGCGCTCGCCTTGGGTGACGCGGCAGGGACAGCGGGCCGACCAGCCGGTCCCTTTCAGCCACAAGCACCACGTTCAGGGGTTGGGCTTGCAGTGCCAGTACTGCCATACGTCGGTGGAGAGTTCGAGCTATGCGGGGATCCCGCCGACCAAGACGTGCATCAATTGCCATTCGCAGATCTGGACGGATGCGGACCTGCTGAAGCCGGTGCGCGATAGCTGGGCGACGGGCGCGTCGATCCAGTGGATCAAGGTGCATGACCTTCCGGACTACGTTTACTTCAACCATGAGATCCATGTGAACAAGGGGATCGGTTGCGCGAGCTGCCATGGGCGCGTGGATGAGATGCCGCTGATGTATGAGCAGAACTCGCTGCAGATGGAGTGGTGCCTGAACTGCCACCGCAATCCGGCGGCGAACCTGCGGCCTACGAGCGAGATTTACAACATGGCGTGGGCCGGGGCTTCGACCGATCATCCGGTATGGTGCGCGCCGACGGGTAAGGGCGCATCCGGCACGGGCCCGACATCGCAGGCGGTGAGTTGCACGACGGACGACCCGAACGGCAAGAATCCGGAGATTGCGATGTTGCAGGCCGGTCCGGGCACCAGCCGGGGTCTGCCCGGTCCTTCGCGCGGGTCGGGAACGATGCTGCAGCCTCTTCCGCGCACGGGCGAAGGTTTGACGGTGAGCGACGTGCCTCCCGGTGAAGGGCTGGCGATGCCGGCGCCGTACCAGAAGTTCACCAGCCAGATGGGTTTGGGGCGGTATCTGACGGCGCAATATCACATCCGGACAGCGAACGAGCTTGCGAGCTGCGAGGTGTGCCACCGATGAGCGAGATGCCGAGCGAGATGCGTAACGACATGAAGACAGTACAGGTGGTGACCCAGATTGTGGACCGGATTGCGCCGGCGAAGTTGACGCTGGCCGAGGTGCGGGCGAAGCTTGAGGGGCAGAATGGCAAGCGGTTCTGGAAGAGTCTCGACGAGCTTGCGGACAAGCCTGAGTTCCACGAGATGATCGCGGAGGAGTTTCCGCGGCAGGCGATGCAGGGCGAGTGGGTGGATGCCGTCTCGCGGCGCGGGTTCATGAAGGTGATGGGCGCATCGTTTGCGCTGGCCGGTCTTGCGGGATGCACCAAGCAGCCGGATGAGCCGATCTTCCCGTATGTGAAGCAGCCCGAGGACCTGGTGCTGGGCAAGCCGATGTACTTTGCGACGGCGCATCCGTTCCCGACCGGGGCGCTTCCGGTGCTGGTGAAGTCCGATGCGTTCCGCCCGATCAAGATTGAAGGAAACCCCGAGCACCCGGTCTCGAAGGGCAAGTCGGATGCGCTGACGCAGGGGACGCTGCTGGATCTTTACGATCCGGACCGGTCGAAGGAAGTGCTTTACCGCGGGGCGTCGAGTGAATGGGGCAAATTCCAGCAGGCCTTCGCGAAGGCAGTGAAGGCGACCGCGGGCGGGCAGGGCGTTTATTTCCTGAGCGAGACGATCACTTCGCCGACGCTGGCGGCGCAGTGGAAGCAGGTGCAGGCGAAGTATCCCGCGGCGAAGCTGGTGCAGTGGGAGCCGGTGAACCAGGACTCTTCGCGCACGGCTTCGAAGGCGGCGTTCGGCAGCTATACGGACGCGCAGTACAAGCTGGAAGCGGCGGACGTGATTCTGTCGCTCGACGCGGACTTTTTGAGCGGCATTGCGCATCCGGGGTTCCTGCCGATTGCGGCGGCGTATGCGGAGCGGCATCGCTACTACGCGGAAGAGCCGGACAAGACGATGAACCGGATGTACGCTGTCGAGACTTCGGCGACGGTGACCGGGTTCAAGGCGGACCATCGGCTGGCGTTGAAGCTGACCGATCTGGTGAAGTTTGCGAGTGGGCTGGCGAGTGGAGATGCGGGCGGCGGCTGGACTCCGGCGCAGGTGGCATTCTTTGGGGCCGTGCAGAAGGAGTTGGCGGCGAGCGGCGGCAGGTGTGTCGTCATTCCGGGCGAGCAGGCTTCGCCCGCGGTCCATGCGGCGGCGTATGCGTTGAATGCGAAGTATGGCGCTGTCGGCAAGACGGTGGTTTATACGGAGACGGTGAATCCGATGCCGTCGGAGCAGGTTGCGGACCTGAAGGCTCTGATTGGCGAGATGAACGCCGGCAAGGTGCAGTGGCTGGTGACGCTGGGCGTGAACCCGCTTTACTCGGCGCCGGTGGACCTGGAGTTTGAGGCTGCGTTCAACAAGGTGCCGAATACGGCGCATCTTGGGTCGCATGTGGATGAGACGGGCGCGATCTCGACGTGGCAGATTCCGAAGGCGCACTACCTGGAGAGCTGGTCGGATGCGCGGGCGTATGACGGGACGATCTCGATCATTCAGCCGATGATTGCTCCGATGTATGGCGGCGTGAGCTCGCATGACGTGCTGCAAACGCTGCTCGATCCGTCGACCTCGGCGTATGACGCTGTGTTGGCGAATGCGAAGACTTACATCAAGGGCGATTTCGCTGCATCATGGCGGAAGGCGCTGCACGATGGCTGGGTGGAAGGCACGGCGTTTACGCCGAAGGCTGGAGCACCGTCTGCTAAGGGTGCTGCGCCGGTTACTACTCCTACGGTTACCGCTGCGGGCTGGGTGGAGATTGGGTTTCGCGCGGACCCGTCGCTTTATGACGGACGCTATGCGAATGTGGGTTGGCTGCAGGAGCTGCCCAAGCAGATCACGAACCTGAGCTGGGATAATGCGGCGCTGATGAGCTTCGGCACGATGGAGAGCATGAAGCTGGAGCAGAACGACGCGGTCGAGATTACGGCGAATGGCCGCAAGGTGATTGCTCCCGTGTTGATGGTTCCGGGTCATCCCGACGGCGTGGTGACCATGCATCTCGGGTTTGGGAGACGCGAGGCGGGCCGGGTTGGGGATGGGGTTGGCTTCAACTCTTACCTGTTGCGCACCAGCGATGGGCAGGGCGTGGTGACCGGCACGATGACCAAGGCGGAGGGGTCGTATGACCTTTGCGTGACGAAGGTCAACTTCACCGAGCACCGCGGCGCTTTCGCGCAGCAGGATTTGAATCACAAGGAGTTCGACACACAGGGCGAGTATTCGCTGCCTGGACACGAGGCGATGGAGCGCGCGATTATCCGCTACGCGACGGTGGCGGAGGCGAAGGCGCATCCAGACTATGCGTTTGAGGGCGGTCCGGGCGCGCTGGTCGACAAGGTTGGCTACGCGCCTGAGGGCGAGCCGCCAGGGCACGGGGACAGCTTCTTCCCGGATGCGTGGAATTACAAGCATAAGGATGTCTCGTCGGGCAAGTTGCAGAATGCCTGGGGCATGGCGATCGACCTGAACTCCTGCGTGGGTTGCAATGCGTGCATTGTGAGCTGCTACGCGGAGAACAATATTCCGGTGGTTCAGCGGGAGCAGGTAAAGATCGGGCGCAATATGCAGTGGATCCGCATCGACACTTATTTTGAAGGCGACCTGCATGCTCCGAGGGCGCACTTCCAACCGATGGCCTGCCAGCATTGCGAGAACGCGGGATGCGAACAGGTGTGCCCGGTGGGCGCGACGGTGCATACGCCCGAAGGCCTGAACACGATGGTCTACAACCGGTGCGTGGGGACTCGGTACTGCCAGAACAACTGTGTGTACAAGGTGCGCAAGTTCAACTTCCTGCTGTATTCGGACTATGACACGGAGAGCCTGAAGTTCATGCGCAACCCGGACGTGACGGTACGTTCGCGCGGCGTGATGGAGAAGTGCACATACTGCGTGCAGCGGATCGAGGCGGCGAAGATCGAGGCCGACAAGGAGAACCGCGCGGTGCGCGACGGCGAGATTGTGACGGCGTGCCAGCAGGCGTGCCCGACTTCGGCGATCACCTTTGGCAATATCAACGACCCGAACAGCGCCGTTGCGAAGCGCAAGGCGACGGAGCGAACTTACCAGGTGCTGGCGGACCTGAACTACCGTCCGCGTACGACCTATACGGCAGAAGTCATCAATCCAAATCCGGAGCTTGCATAGTATGGCGACGAAATCCCCCATGCATGACCCGAACGATCCGGTGCTGGATCCGATGATCGATCCGCGCACGGGCGAATACGCGGTGATCGCGCCGGGCCACAACTTCAAGTCGGTGACGCAGATGATCGCGGGCATCGTGCTGACGTCGAACACGCCCATGGGATGGTTCGGTGGAATGATCGTCGCCGGCGGCATCGCGTGCCTGGTGGTGGTCGCGCTGACCTGGCTGTTCCTGAAGGGCGTGGGAATCTGGGGCGTCACGATTCCGGGGGCCTGGGGATTCGCGATCATCAACTTTGTGTGGTGGATCGGAATTGGCCACGCGGGGACGCTGATCTCGGCGATTCTTCTGCTGTTCAAGCAGTCATGGCGCAACTCGATCAACCGGTTCGCCGAGGCGATGACGATCTTCGCGGTGTGCTGCGCGGGCATCTTCCCGCTGATCCACGTGGGGCGCCCGTGGGTAAGCTACTGGCTGTTCCCGTATCCGAACACGATGAACGTGTGGCCGCAGTTCCGCAGCCCGCTGGCTTGGGACGTGTTCGCGGTTTCGACATACGCGACGATCTCGGTGGTGTTCTGGTACGTCGGAATGATTCCCGACTTCGGCACGCTGCGGGATCGCGCGACGATGCCTCTGGCGAAGTATTTTTATGGGATGCTGTCGCTGGGGTGGCGCGGTTCGACGCGGCACTGGATCCGGTATGAGACGTCTTCCCTGCTGCTGGCCGGACTTTCGACGCCTCTGGTGCTCTCGGTACACACGGTCATCAGCTTCGACTTCGCGGTGGCGGCGATGGCTGGCTGGCACACGACGATCTTCCCGCCGTACTTCGTGGCCGGCGCCGTGTACTCGGGCTTTGCGATGGTGCTGACGCTGGCGATCCCGATTCGCAAGTTCTACCACCTGGAAGACCTGATCACGCTGCGCCATCTGGACAACATGGCGAAGGTGATGCTGGCGACGGGCTCGATTGTGGGCTACGGGTACGGCATGGAGATCTTCATGTCGTGGTACTCGGCGAGCCACTGGGAGTTCTTCATGATGTGGAACCGGATGTTCGGGCCGATGGGCTGGGCCTACTGGATCCTGATCCTGACGAACCTGGCGATTCCGTTGACGACGCTCTGGTCGCGCAAGCTGCGGGTGAATGTGGTGTTCCTATTCGTCTTGTCGTTCATCGTCAATACCGGTATGTGGTTTGAGCGGTTTGTGATTGTGGTCACGAGCCTCTACCGCGACTATCTCCCCAGCAGTTGGGGAACGTACCGGGCGACGATGTGGGACTACATGACCTTTCTCGGGACGTGGGGATTGTTCACGTTCCTGTTCCTGCTGTTTGTGCGGTTCCTGCCCATGATTCCGATGTCGGAGATTCGGATGATGCTTCCGCAGACGAAGGTCCGCAAGGGCGGGTCGGATGCCGAGACTGTTATTGAGGAGACTGTCTGATGCCGCCGCGTGAGGGAATCTACGGATTGCTGGCGGAGTTCAATACTCCGAGTGACCTGGTGCATGCGACCGAGCAGGCGCACGAGGCGGGATACCGGCGGATGGAGTGTTACACGCCCTATCCGGTGGAGGAGGCCGCGGTGGCGCTGCGCTTCCACAAGAACCGGGTGCCCCTGGTGTGCTTGCTGGGCGGGCTGATGGGCGTGACGACCGCGTTCCTGATGGAGACATGGATTGCGGTGTGGTCGTATCCGCTGAATATTGCGGGCAGGCCGCTGTTCTCCTGGCCGGCGTTCATTATTCCGGCGTATGAGTGGACGATTCTGTTCTCCGGGCTCGCGGCTGCGTTTGGGATGTTTGCGTTGAATGGACTGCCGCAGCTCTACCATCCTGTCTTCAATGCTCCGAACTTCCGGAATGGAGCGACGACGGACAAGTTCTTCCTTTGCCTGGAGGCGGCCGATCCGAAGTTTTCCGTGGGCGAGACGCGTGCGTTTCTGGAGCAGTTCGCGGTGGTCTCTGTTGTGGAGGTGGACCACTAATGTATAGGACAGGGTTCAGGGTTCAGGGTTCAGGGAGTAGCTTGCCAAAGCTGAATCGAATTTTGGCGGTGTGCGGGATTGCGGCTGCGAGTTTGCTGACGGGTTGCCGGCAGGACATGCACGATCAGCCGAAGTTCACCCCACAGCGCGGGACCGATTTTTATGCGGATGGGCGGTCGGTGCGGCCGCAGGTGGAGAACACCGTTGCGCGCGGACAGCTTCATGAGGATGCCTACTTCTATACCGGGCTACAGAACGGCAAGGAGGGCGATGGCATGCCCTTTCCGGTGACGATGGAAGTTCTGGATCGCGGACAGGAGCGGTACAACATCTACTGCACGCCCTGCCACTCGCGCGTGGGCAACGGCGAGGGAATGATCGTGCAGCGGGGATATCGTCCCGCGGGGAACTTCCATACGGCGAGGCTGATGGCCGCCCCGCTGGGCCACTTTTTCAACGTGATGACGAACGGCTATGGCGCGATGCCGGACTATGCGGCGCAACTGTCGCCGGAGGACCGCTGGGCGGTGGTGGCGTACATCAAGGCGCTACAGCTGAGCCAGGCGGCGAAGCCTGGGGACGCGGCTTCGGGCGCATCGGTTGAATCGCTTTCGAACATCGCGGAGAGGGAAGGCATACCGGCGAACGTCACCGCGTGGAAGCTGCCTTCGACGGCGGTGTATGGCACGCCGAACAATCAGGACAATGGAATTCCGGGGCAGGATCTGGCTCCGCAGGGCAAGGGCGCGGCAACGCAGCCTGCGCCGAAAGCGCCAAGCACTCCGGCTACCAACTAACAAGAATTCATCTTCATCAAGGCCGAAAACGAATGTCATCTGGACACGAACAACACGGGGAACACGGGGCGCACGGCCATCATGGACCGCGGACGCTTCCGTCGTCGCTGGCTGCGCCGGAGGTTCTAAGCGTGTGGAGGATGCGCGCGGTGATCGTCGCCGTGGTCTTTGCGCTGCTTACGATTCCATTTTCGTTCAGCCATGAAGGCAAGAACCACATCCTGCGCGCCTACCTGATGGGCTATATGACCTGCTTCGGGTTCGCGGGCGGCGGGCTGGTGGTGCTGATGCTGCAGTATGTGTCGGGCGGCAAGTGGGGCCTGCTGCTGCGGAGACCTCTGGAGGCGATGACCAGGACGCTTCCACTGGTGGCTTTGATGTTCGTGCCGATCCTGATTCCATTTTTCGGCAAGCATCTTTATCAGTGGGTGCTGTATCCGGATGCGGCCTCGACGAACAATGCCCTGCTGCATCACTTGATTACGAAGGAGCAGGCGCTGACCGCGGACTTCAAGCGGCCGATGTTGAACCCGCATGCCCTGGTGGTTGAATACTGCATTATCTACGCCGTGCTGCTTTTGTTCATGTTCCTGCTGAACCGGTGGTCTCTGCAGAGCGATGCCGATCCCGAGCGCGGGACGGATGCCAGCTATGAGCGGTGGAGGACGAAGTTCGAGAACCTGAGCGGGCCCGGAATCCTGATCTACGTGATCCTGCTGACGCTGGGGGCCATCGTCTGGATCAAGGCTCTGGACGTGACCTGGTACTCGTCGATCTACGGATTGCAGTTCCTGGTGGGCCAGGGATACGCCGTTCTCGCGCTGGGCATTCTGACCGTGATTCTGCTGTCTCGGTATGAGCCGATGAAGACGCTGTTACGCGCGACCGAGCAGCACGATCTGGGCAAGCTGGCCTTCGCGTTTGTGATGCTGAACATCTACCTATGCTTCGCGGAGTTCCTGATCATCTGGTCGGGCAATATCCCGGACGAGCTTCCGTGGTATCTGAACCGGATTCACGGCGGCTGGTGGACGATCTGCTCGCTGGACTTCATCTGCCACTGGCTGATTCCCTTCTGCCTTCTGCTGTCGCGCGACCTGAAGCGGAACAAGCGGAAGATGATCTGGCTGACGTGCTGGATGATCTTTGCGCGCTGCGTGGACATGTTCTGGCTGATCGAGCCGAACTTCTCGGACTCGGCGGGGAACCTGCACCTGGCAAACAATATTGGGATGCTGGCTTACATTACGGTGCCGGTTACGGTGCTGGCGATCTGGACGGCCTACTACCTTACGCAATTGATGGCGCGGCCTCTGGTCGTGGTCAACGATCCTCACCTGGAAGAGATGCTGGAGCCTGAACATGCACACTGAGGGCCATGACATGGGACGAGACGCCGCGGACAGTTCTACGCCCGGCGACCAGCTCGACCCGAACAACCCGGGATATGAGACTACCGACGTCAACGTCAACGGCGTTGCCGTGTTCCTCGCGGGCCTGTTCGGCTCGGTGGTCATGTTTTTCTTCGTCTGCTATGGGCTTGGGATTGTGATCAACGGCCAATTGCAGAAGTGGGACGGTCCTGCGTCCAAGTGGACGACCGAGGCGGGCACGGTGCCCGCGGGCAAGGGCGGGAACATGACGAGCAGCACGGAGATGCAGCAGAAAGAGCTGCAAGCGATGACTGCGAACTTTCCCCAGCCGCAGCTGGATATCGACGACGGCAACCAGGCGACGGCCGACCTGCATGCGCGGGAGGACCTCCTGCTGGAACACTACAGTTCGGTGGATGGCCAGCCGGGAACGATTCGGATTCCGATCGAGCGCGCGATGGAGTTGATCGCGCAGCGCGGGCTTCCGGTCGTCACCCAGAGCAAGGCAGCCGCGGAGACGATGGCGGGCGATGCGAAGCCGGAGATCCAGATTCCTTTGACGACGGGTTTTGCGCGGACCAGTTATGAGTTGACGGTGATGGAAGCGCGCGAAGAGAGCGTGACCTCCGAGAAGGCGATGGCCGCGGCGAACGGGGAAGCATCAGGGAAGTAGAGAACGAGGCAGAGACGGCGAGCATGATGGACTGGCAGACAATTCGGCGAACGGCACGGCGGTTGGCGACGCAGGCTTCGATCTGCGCGCTGCTGTGCGCGCCGGTGTTTGCGCAGGTCTCCAGCTATGGCGACAAGCAGGCCGGCGAAAACTCCGGCGACCAACTGCCGCAAGTGCTCAAGAAGATTGGTGTCGCGCAACATCTGAACCAGCCACTGCCTCTGGATGCGCAGTTCGTGGATGACACCGGCAAGACGGTACGGCTGGGGGATTACTTCGGGAAGCGTCCCGCGATCGTTTCGCTGGTGTACTACAACTGCCCGATGCTGTGCTCGGAGGAGATGGACGGGCTGGCGGGTGCGCTGGAGATGGTGAGGCTGACGCCGGGGAAGGACTTCGATGTCGTCATCATCAGCATCGATCCCAGCGAGACTCCGGAGATTGCAGCGAAGAAGAAGGCATTTTATGTGAAGCGGTATGGGCGGCCGGAGACGGCGAATGGCTGGCACTTCCTGACCGGACAGCAAGCTGCGATCGATGCGGTTTCCAATGCGGTCGGATTTGGCTATGTGCGGGTGCCCGGACCGGATGGGAAGCTCTCGCAGTTTGCGCATGCGAGCTCGATTGAAATAGCGACGACGGACGGCAAGCTGGCGCAGTACTACCTGGGCGTGGAGTATTCGCCGAAGGACATTCTGCTTGGGCTGATCGAAGCTTCGGGCAACAAGATCGGCTCGCCGGTGGCGAACATTCTAACGTACTGCTATCACTACGATCCGCAGGCCAACAAGCACTCGCTGCGAGTCGTCCGCGTGGTCCAGCTTGGGGGCATGGTGACGGTAGCGAGCCTTGGCGGATTTATGTTCCTGATGTTCCGGCGGGATATTCGGCTTGGCCGGGAGCACGATATGACACGCCGCGATTTGAAGGACGGCGATTTGAAGGATAAAGGGTAACGATGCATATCAGTCCAGTGTTGTGGCAATTTCTGGTGAAATGGCTCACCGCTTCGGCGCTCTTTCCGCGCGAAGCATCGACCGTTGCGCCTTGGATGGACGCTCTCTATTTCTTCCTCCTGGCCATGACGATGGTCGGCCTTCTGCTGGTCGGCGCCATCCTTTTCACCTTCTCCATGCGCTACCGCAGGTCGGTTCATCCGGTAGCGACGCAGATCGAAGGGTCGACGCTGCTGGAAGCGACGTGGACGATTATTCCGCTGGCGATCTTCCTGGTGTGTTTTGTCTGGGGCGCGCTGCTATATTTCCGCATCTACAATCCGCCGGTGAATTCGATGAACATCTACATCGTTGGAAAGCAGTGGATGTGGAAGGCGGAGCATCCCGGCGGGCAGCATGAGATCAATGCGTTGCATGTTCCGATGGGCCGGCCAGTGCAACTGACGATGATCTCGCAGGATGTGTTCCACAGTTTTTCGATTCCGGACTTCCGGGTGAAGCGCGAAGTGATTCCGGGGCGCTATTCGACGGTCTGGTTCGAGGCGACGGCGCTGGGAACGTATCACATCTTCTGCACGCAATATTGCGGCACGAACCATTCGGCCATGATCGGCGAAGTGACGGTGCTGTCGCCGGCGGACTACGAGAAGTGGACGCAGGAGTCGACCAGCGGGATGTCGCTGGCGCAGAACGGCGAGCGGCTGTTTGCCAGCATGGGTTGCAATGCATGCCACTCCGGCAATGCGGCGGCGCGCGGGCCGAACCTTTCCGGTGTGTATGGCTCGAAGCTGCAATTGACGAACGGCTCCGAGGCGCTGGTGAACGACGCTTATCTTCGCGACTCGATCCTGAACCCGTCGCAGCACGTTACGGCGGGATTCAACCCCATTATGCCGACCTACCAGGGGCAGATCAGTGAAGATGGCCTGATCGACCTGGTGGAATATATCAAAAGCTTGAAGACCAACTACCGTGTGCAGCAGACGCTGACCACTTCGCAGTCCGACCAGGCGGCGCCTCCGGCGTCGGGGATGGTGAAACCATGAGTGCATCGAGTACTACAATTCTGAATCTGCCGGATCAGAGCACCGCGACTCTGCCGAAGAAGTCCTACCTCAACGCGGAGCATGGGCTGCTGAGCTGGCTGCTGACGGGCGACCACAAGCGGATTGCGATGCTGTACCTGGTGTCGATCACCTTCTTCTTCTTTATCGGCGGTGCGTTCGCGGGGTTGATCCGGCTCGAACTGCTGACGCCGCAGCCTGACCTGGTTGCTTCGGATACCTACAACAAGTTCTTTACGATGCACGGCATCATCATGGTCTTCCTGTTCCTGGTGCCGTCGGTTCCGGCGACTCTGGGCAACTTTCTGATGCCTATTATGCTGGGGACGCGCGATCTTGCCTTTCCGAAGATCAACCTGCTGAGTTGGTACCTGTACGTGGTCGGCGGCCTTCTGGTGCTGGCGGCGCTGGTGCTGGGCGGCGTCGATACCGGCTGGACATTTACTACACCGCTGTCGACTCATTATTTGAATACCCATGTCGTCACGACAGCCACGGCGATCTTCGTGGCGGGGTTCAGTTCGATCTTTACCGGGCTGAACTTCATTGTGACGATCCATCGGATGCGGTGCCCGGGCATGACCTGGTTCCGGATGCCGCTGTTTGTGTGGTCGCACTATGCGGCTTCCATCCTGATGGTGCTGGGTACGCCGGTGCTGGCGATCTCGATCGTTCTGGTTGCGCTCGAACGGCTGGTAGGAATCGGCGTCTTCGACCCGACCAAAGGCGGCGATCCTCTGCTGTTCCAGCATTTGTTCTGGTTCTATTCGCATCCTGCCGTGTACATCATGATTTTGCCGGGAATGGGCGTGATCTCCGAGGTGATCAGCACGTTCAGCCGCAAGCGCGTCTTCGGATATACGGCGGTTGCGTTCTCTTCGGTGGCGATTGCGCTGTTCGGGTTCTTCGTCTGGGCGCACCACATGTTCATCATGGGCGTATCGAACTACTCGGCGCTGGTGTTCTCGCTGCTGACGATGCTGGTCGCGGTGCCCTCTGCCATCAAGATCTTCAACTGGGCATTCACGCTGCAGAAGGGGTCGATCACGTTTGAGACGCCGATGCTGTACGCGTTCGGGTTCATGGGGCTGTTTACGATCGGCGGATTGACGGGAGTCTTTCTCGGTTCGCTCGGCATGGATATTCACCTGACCGAGACGTACTTCATCGTCGCGCACTTCCACTTCGTCATGGTGGGCGGGATGCTGATGGCGTTCCTTTCCGGCATCCACTTCTGGTGGCCGAAGATGACGGGGCGCATGTATCCGGAGTCGCTCTCGAAGCTGGCCGCTGTGGTGACGTTCATCGGATTCAACCTTACGTTCCTGCCGCAGTTTATCCTTGGGTATCTGGGGATGCCGCGCCGGTATCATGCGTATCCGCCGGAGTTCCAGGTGCTGAACGTGCTTTCGACGGCGGGCGCCACGGTGCTGGGCGTGGGCTATATGCTGCCTCTGCTGTATCTCGCCTGGTCGCTGAAGTATGGAGAGATCGCGGGAAACAATCCGTGGCAGGCGACGGGCCTGGAGTGGCAGATTCAGTCTCCGCCTCTGACGGAGAACTTTACCGAGATTCCGATTATGGACCACGAAGCGTACGACTATGAGTGGCTGGAACACAAGACCCAACAAGAGGTGACGACCGTTGGATAATGCGATCGCAACCACGCAACCGGTGACGCCGGTGCATCATGCCCATGAGGAAGGACACGAGCACGTCTTCCTGCCGCAGCATCGCCACCACTTCGAGACCGAGGAGCAGCAGCGCGAGGCAGGCAGCTTCGGGATGTGGCTGTTTCTGCTGACGGAGATCATGTTCTTCGGCGGGCTGTTTTTCGCCTACCTGCTGTATCGCAACTGGTACTACGACGCGTTTGTGACCGCTTCGAACCAGTTGAGCATCCCGCTGGGCGGGAGCAATACGGCCATTCTGATCACGTCAGGCTTCTTCATGGCGCTTGCGGTGTGGGCGGCCGAGGTGCGGAAGAGGACACTCCTGGTAGTCTTCCTGGTCCTCACCACGCTCTTTGGGGTCACCTTCATCTGCATCAAGGGAGTCGAGTGGCATGACGAGTGGGTGAGGCACCACGTTCCCGGCGCAAGCTATGACATCTCAGAGTTCGTAAACCCGCCAACGGATGCCAGTGGCCACCCGACGCAGAAACCAATCTCTCCGGATATGGCGCAGAAGACCCAGATCTTCTTTTTCCTCTACTTCGCGATGACCGGGATGCATGCCCTCCATATGATCATCGGGATCGGCATTCTGGGGTGGCTTATCTATCGATCCCGTCGAGGCGATTTCAGCGCCGGATACGTCGCACCGATTGAGAACTTCGGGCTGTACTGGCACTTCGTCGATATTGTGTGGCTGTACCTGTTCCCTCTGCTGTATCTGATCAACCGTCACCCCTTGAACTAGCTGGGCCAGCCGCCATCGGGCGGGAAGGAGAAACATGATCGAGCAGCACTTCCACGATCCCGCGAACATCACCAACCCGGAACATGGGGAGCACCATATCGTCTCGCCGATGCAGTACGCGATGGTGTTCGGCACCCTGCTGCTGTTCACGGGGCTCACCGTGGTCGCGGCTGAGATCGATCTGGGCTGGCTGAATCCGGTGATTGCGCTGGGGATCGCGTCCTTCAAGGCGGTCATGGTGATCCTTTTCTTCATGCATGTGAAGTATCAGTCGGGCCTGATCAAGATGACGGTTGGGGCTGGGTTCTTCACGTTTCTGGTGCTGGTCACGATGACACTGTCTGACTACATGAGTCGGGCCTGGGGGCTTTGGTAGAGGCTTCGCTGGACCGTTCCCATCCTCAATAAGGGGTGGTGTCGGTTTGAGCGGTTTGCTGCTGCTTGTTGCGGGTATGGGATGAACACTTTCGTTCTGAGTCTGCTCCAAGGGTGTTAGGGCGTGGCGCTTTCGGGGCATGGTACCCCGAAGCCGTTTGAGGTCAGATACTTCTAGCTGGCAATTCCCAGCGGGAGAGTGTGTCTTCATGCCACAGGATAAACGCGGCCAGCGATCTGCCGGGCGTCCGAGTAAGGGTTCCTCGCGAACCGCGGCCAAACCAGTTTCAGTGAAGCCAGCGAAACGCGTCGCGGTAAAGGCCGCCGCCAAGCCGACGGCGAAGCACCAGGCCGCAAAGGCCTCAGCCAAGCCGGTGGTAAAGCCTGTTGCGGTCAAGATTGTGGCTAAGCCAGCGGTGAAGCGTAAGGCGGAAGAGGCTGTGGTCAAGCCAGCGAAGAAGCGCAGCCAGGCAAATACTGCAGCGAAGGCAACGACCGAACACGCGGTCGAGACATCCGCGATTGAGCCGGCAATCGAATCAATTTCAGATCCAACTTTGGAACAGTGGATCGCCAGCCACCAGGATGAATTGGAGACTGAGCAGGAGACACCTGAGCCTGTTGTCGCAGCGGAGGAGACACCTGATCCTGCTGTTGTCGCAGAGGCAGAGGAGTTCCACGCAGCTTCCGTGGCGGAGCCGATCGTCGATGCCTGGGGCACCGATGCACTAACGGATGCACCATCTGAGCCAGTTGTTGAGCATGCGGCTGCCCCCGACGCGGCGGTTGAGCCTGTCGCGGCGTATCAGGCTCATGTTTTGGAGGTTTCCCCTGAGGATGCAGGCGGGAATGCAGATTCTCTTTTCAAGCCATTTATCGAGCGGCGGTCCACGGTCAAATCGCTGCTGGAGCGCAGGCTGGCGGATCCATCGGCGAAAGAGCGCAGGCTGTCCTCCCTGGCTGAGGAGTGTGCGGCAGAGGCCGAGGCGAACCAGCCCAGGATGGCGGCTGCGGCGAAAGCGCGCAGGGCTCAGATTGCTGCTGCTGCCCGTGATGGTGGAGTAGCTTCGGCGAAAGACAATGCCGCTGAAGATGTGGCTACTCCTCCCCGGGGCGAGCGCAGGGTCAGCGACCGTCGGGCAGGCTGGAGAGGGAGAGCGAACAAACTTGAGGGGGGACTCCGTGCCAATGAGCAGCAGAATCTGTTCAACGAGACTGCTGTGTGGATGAGGAAGGGCGCGGCAGTTCTGATTGGCCTGAATGTGCTGGTGATTCTGGTGGTGCTGATTCTGTGGCACTCCCGTCCTTCGCAGCAGGTGGATATGAAAGAGATGCAGAAGGCGAACGCCGCGGAGATTGCAGAGATGAAGCGGGCGACTGCTGCGTCCGAGTTGGCGGCGTATGCGTCGTGTCTGGGAAGCCAGACGGCGCAGGGGATTCTGTCGCAGATGAAGGCGGGTGCGCATATTCCGATGAATTCAGGATTGCAGCCGAATGCGGCGACGAGAGCGCAGGCGGCGCAGATCGAGTTCAACGTGGAGAAGACGACGAGCTTGACGGCTCATGTGCCGGTTCTGTTTCATCTGGGCGTCGAGAATATCGGGAAGAGCTCGGCGCTGAATACGAAGGTGTGGGGCGAGGTGAGGGTTCTGGACAGCGGCAAAGAGCCTGACTTCAAGTACGACGAGGTTTCGCTGACCAAGTCGGCGATTGCTGCGACCGATCCGGAGACGAAGCTGGTTCTGTACACGACGGATGCCGGGCTGGTGACGCCGCTGAAGGAAGAAGACTATCAGCGGGTGCAGTCGGGCGCGGCTTACGTTGTGGCGTATGGCAAGGTTGTGTATCAGGACATCTATGGGGTTCGGCACTGGGCGGTGTTCTGCCATGCGATTACGGAGCCTATCAGTGGCGGGAAACACTTCGGCAAGTGCATGTCGTATAACAGCACGGGCGTCAGCGAGCCGCAGAGCATTCCTGTGGATCTTCCGATCGCGCCGCAGCACAATACTGCTTTGATGACGATGCCTCAGGTTGCGTGTCAGCTTCCGAAGGAAGAGAAGAACTAAGCAGCTAAGAACAGCTAAGAACAGCTACGGGCAGCGAAGGGTAGCGAGGGGCAGCGAAGAACAGGCTTGCTTCTGGCTCTCTTCGCTGCTTTTGCTGCTTTCCGGTGTTTGCGTCATACCCCCCCGTGCTTTTAGCGTAAAGTGTTCAGAAACATTGCGGTTAGATGCGCGCTTAGCGCGTGCTTGGCGCGGGAGTCGGCTGGTGGCCGACCGCCTGCTCTCGGTTCTTGAAGTACCCCCACCCCCCCGGGGGTGGTATTGCTAAGTGGCTTTGGATGCAATGATATGGGTAAAGTACCCTCCTGTAAATATAAGATTCGACGTGGTTTATTAGCAAATATAAGATTTCATTGAGGTTATTCGCTGGATTTGGCGGAGGATGGTTTCCCTTCTGTTTTGAGCCTGATTTAATTGTATGGGATTTGGAGAAACTAAACGGCCAGGTATCTTTGGGTTTTATCGTGTTTGGTTTGTTGGGGTTGGGGGGATTTTGGGTGGGTTGGGGGATTGACAGGGATTTGTGAGGTGTCCAGGTGGAAGTGAAGCGCTGAAGTTTTCGGAAAGGTGCTTTTGAGAGCCCTGGTTTCGCGGATGATTAAACGCAAGAGCATTTATGAAGACCACCCATCATGCGAGGTATTGCGGTGAAGTTGCCGAAGCCCCGCGATGATACGTTTTTGTTAGAAAATCCAACGCGGTGGTCGAAGTTCCTGAGCGTACACTAGGACATCCCCTTTGACAATTTGTCTGGGAACGCGTGTTTCCTATGAATGCACTCGACCACAACACCGGTGTGGAAGTGTTGGATCTCCAATCCAACACCGACTTTCTTGCGCGCCCATCCCATCAGCGCGACGCGCTCGCGCAGCTTGCCGGCATGCAACGGCTCGCGCGTACCTTCACGAATAATTCAGACGGCGTTCTCCAGGAGCTAACTGACATCGCGGTCCAGCTTTGCGGTGCCGAATCCGCCGGCGTAAGTCTGGAGACCTTCGGTCCAGAAGGTCAGCAACTCTTTCAGTGGGTCGCGATTAGTGGCGTCTACTCTCCTTTCCTTAGTGCAATTGTGCCCTACCACTGGATGCCCTGTGGCGTCTGTCTGGATCGCAGCCAGCCTCAGACACTTCGCGTACCGGTCGCGCACTTTGCGGCAATGGGCCTCGAGGAGCTTCCACCTCCCATCACAGACGGCATCCTTATCCCATGGCAGGTTGGCTCTTCACGTGGCACCATCTGGGTTCTTGCTCACAGCCGGACCGATGCTTTCGACCAGATGGACTACAACATCATGCAGATGTTTTCGGACTTCGCCGCCATGGCCGTCCGCAATCTGCAACAGCAGAAGAAGATCCTGCAACAGGCGCGCTCCGCCGCCGCTGCCGATATGGCCAATGAGCTCGCGCATCAGATCAACAATCCGCTTCAGAAGCTCACCAACTCTATTTTCCTTGCGGACACCAATTCCGCTGACACGCCGATTTACGTCAAGCAGGCAAGCGACGACTTACAGCAGCTTTCTTCACTCGTCCAGCAATTGCTTGCCCTCTCCGATAAAGCGTAGGTCGCGCTGAAACGGTCTTACTGTCGATCTGGGGTACTCGGCTTTGGGGTTCGGCCTAAAGTGAAGACCCCACCCATGACGATGGAACTGAAATGGATGGGATCCCTGGGCGATTTTGGCTAAAAGGTTTGAAGGTTGATGCGATGCCAACTACAAGCGAGCGTTCCCTCAGCGGCTAAAGCATTTTTCCTATAGGTGTACGCTAGGTCTCAGAACTACACGTCGTTTTTTCCCAAGAAAAACGGCACTCTTGTACATTTCCCGGTTCACAG
>OLLV01000139.1_pt1 | contig 91012 bp, 67 predicted proteins | sample 1604641 | NCBI WGS metagenome assembly OLLV01 (sample SAMEA104055725, study PRJEB20765) | soil metagenome | biome: Arctic tundra; feature: Polygonal ground; material: soil | place: USA | collected 2011-09 | depth 0-0.5 m
GTAGGGTTTTAAATGGTCGGGGCGAGAGGATTCGAACCTCCGACCCCCTGGTCCCGAACCAGGTGCGCTACCAGACTGCGCTACGCCCCGAAGTGATGCTGAAGAAACCGGTGGAGAGTGCTTCCCGAACTTCCGAGTCGTGGGAGACCCGCAGGATAGCCATACCGACTGGGTTAGTTTAGCAGAGATTGGCGGGCGTGCGGAAGTCTTTGCCACGCAGTCTTCTGCAAGCGCCAGTGGAGGCTCGCCGCTCTCGATCTCGTAGCGGAGCTTATCGTTGCTGTCCTATTTCGGAGGCAGATATATACTTATATGGAGAGCTGTTCTGGGAATATCCAGCCGATCCAGGCTCGCTGCCGGCCATTTTCTCAGGACAAGGCGAGTGCTGCATCGTCCACTCCTGCCTTCCTTTTGATTCCAAATGGTCGCGCCTGCATCTCTTATATAGACGCGATGGAGATACCGACCTCGATGACAACTTTGGCACCAGCGGAACACGTGGCAGATGAGGTGCATTCTGCCCGCCTGAATCACCTGCAGGCCCTTGAGGCGGAGAGCATCTCGATCCTGCGCGAGGCGGTCGCAGAATTTGCTCGGCCGGTGATGTTGTACTCGATCGGCAAGGACTCCTCGGTGATGCTCCGCCTGGCGCAGAAGGCGTTTTACCCGGGCAAGATTCCGTTCCCGCTGCTGCACGTCGATACCAGCTACAAATTTCCTGAGATGATCCGGTTTCGCGATGAATACACGCGCGAGATTGGTGCGGACCTGATCGTCCATCGCAATGAGACAGCCATTGCAGCGGGCGCGAACCCATATACGCTGGGCACCCAGAACTGCTGCGGCCTGCTGAAGACGCGCAGCCTGCTGGATGCGCTTGAAGAGGGTGGTTTCGATGCGGCCTTCGGCGGAGCCCGGCGCGACGAGGAGAAGAGCCGCGCCAAGGAGCGCGTGTACTCCTTCCGCGATGCAGCCGGCCAGTGGGACCCGAAGAGCCAGCGTCCCGAGTTGTGGAGCCTTTACAACTCCCGTCTGCGCAAGGGTGAGAGCATCCGCGTGTTTCCTCTCTCCAACTGGACTGAGTTGGACATCTGGCTCTACCTCTATTCGGAGAAGATCCCTATTGTGCCGCTCTACTTTGCGAAAGAACGACCGATCACGATGCGCGGCGGCGCGATGACGCTGGTGCATGAGGGTATGAAGCTCTTTCCCGGCGAGAAGGTCGAAAACATCAAGGTGCGGATGCGCTCGCTGGGCTGTGCGCCCTGCACCGGCGCGATGCGCAGCGAGGCAGACACTCTGCCGAAGATTATTGAGGAGCTGATGACCTTCCGGCGCAGCGAGCGCGAGAACCGCGCGATCGACCACGATGAAGAGGGCTCGATGGAAGTGAAGAAGCGGGAGGGGTACTTCTAAATGAGCACACATCTTGTACCGCCGCCTACAGAACTCGCTCCGGGCCAGTCGTTCGAGGAATTTCTCAACGCACATCTGAGCCAGGAGATGTTGCGCTTCACCACTGCGGGCAGCGTGGACGACGGCAAGTCGACGCTGATCGGGCGGCTTCTGCACGACACGAAGAGCGTCTATGAAGACCAGCTTCTTGCGGTGAAGAAGAGCCGCGTAAACCGTGCCGCGAACGGCCATGTCGACTTTTCTCTGCTCACCGATGGACTGAAAGCCGAGCGCGAGCAGGGCATCACGATCGATGTGGCGTACCGGTATTTTTCGACCGCGCGGCGCAAGTTCATCATCGCGGATACGCCGGGCCACGAGCAGTACACGCGCAATATGGCAACGGGCGCTTCGACCGCCGATGTTGCGATCATCCTGATCGATGCGAAGGCTTTCGCGAAGGCAGGAGGTCTGCTGCCACAGTCGCGCCGGCATACTTACATTGCGTCTCTGCTGGGGATTCCGCATATCGTCGCGGCGGTCAACAAGATGGATCTCGTTGACTACTCCGAGGAGAGCTTTGCCGCGATTCGGCATGACTTTGAAGCGCTGTGCGGGCAACTCGGGCTCTCTGGCGTTGAGATGATTCCGGTGAGTGCGCTTGAGGGCGACAATGTGGTGGCTCCGAGCGCGGCGATGTCGTGGTATCACGGGCCAACGCTGCTCGAATATCTTGAGACGGTGCCGCTGGCGCTCGCCGAAACTACCGGACCGATGCGTTTCCCGGTGCAGCTTGTCCTGCGTCCCGATGCGAACTTCCGCGGCTTCGCAGGGCAGGTGGCTCGTGGCACGCTTCGCGCCGGCGAACGCGTGATGGCTCTGCCCTCGCGACGCGAGACGGCGGTGCGCCGCATCGTTACGTACGACGGCGACCTTGCGGCTGCTTCGTATCCGGAGAGCATCACCGTGGAGCTTGAAGACGAGATCGACCTCAGCCGCGGCGAGATGCTGGTGGCTGCCGAATCCATCGGCGATGCATTGCCCGACGTGAGCAATCGCTTTCGCGCCATGGTGGTTTGGATGCACGAAGACCCGCTGGTCGTCGGTCGAACGTACTTCGCCAAGCACACGACTCGGACGGTGCGGGCGACGGTGCGGGCCATTCGTTACCGCGTCGACGTCAACGATCTGGAAGAACTGAAGTCGGACAGGATCGCTATGAACGAGATCGCGGAGGTGGAGTTCGAGACGAACCTGCCGCTGTTCTTCGATGCCTATCGTGTGAGCCGCAGTACCGGGTCGCTGATCCTGATCGATGCGTTGACCAACGCGACGGTTGGTGCGGCGATGATCGTTGCACCGGTGATGGGCCACTCTCAAGCGGCCGCGGACGCGAGGACGACGCTTCTTCTGTTGCCTGGAAAAGACGACTTGGCGCTTAGAGTGCAAAATGCGTTGTTGGCGCGGGGAGAGCAGGCCGTCGTGATCGACGATTCGCTGATCCCGGACTCCGCTGTGGCCGCGGTGGTTCGCGCGCTGGATCTCGCCGGAGTCACTGCGATCTCGGCGCGTGTGTTGCCGCAGGCACTCTTTGCGGAGATTGAAGATTTTGCTCATGGTGCGGTCCGCACGGAACATGGGCAGGATGAAGAGGCGATTCTGAGCGCCCTTGCGGTGACGCAATGAATAGCACGGAGACAGTTACAGACTACGAGACGCTGACCGCTGAGGCGCTGGTGGAGCAGATCGTGCAGGAGGCCGCGGGTGCGCCTGTCTGCCTGACCAGCAGCTTCCAGACTGAAGATATGGTCGTGCTGCACATGCTGCGCAAGCATCTGCCCGATGTTCCTGTCATCTTCCTCGAGACGGGGTACCACTTCGCCGAGGTTCTGGCCTATCGTGATCGCATGACCGCTGAGTGGGGCTTGAACCTCGTCAATGCGATGCCTCTGACGACGCTTGCCGAGCACGAGGCGCAGTATGGATTGCTGCATATTGTGCAGCCGACGCAGTGCTGCGCGATCCGCAAGGTCGAGCCTTTGATGCGTTCGCTGGAGCCGTTCGACTGGTGGTTTACCGGACTGCGCCGCGAGCAGTCGCCTACGCGGGCGGGGCTGGCCAAGGTGGAAGATCACAAGACGCCGACCGGCAAGCGGATGAAGAAGGTGAGCGTTCTGGCCGACTGGACGATGGACCAAGTGAATGCCTATGCCGATGCGCATGGGATTCCGAAGCTTGCGCTGTATGCGCGCGGCTATACCAGCATTGGCTGCGAGCCTTGCACGGCGATTCCTGAGTCGGGCGCGGATGCCCGTAGCGGTCGCTGGGGCGGCAAGAAGCTGGAGTGCGGCATCCATACCTTTTCCGAGAAGGCTTGATCGCTTCGTCTTCTGCACAGGTATAAATAACCGATGATGGATCGCAGGCGAATCGTCCGGCAGTGGCGCGAGGGCACCGCGAAGGTGCTGGTGACGCTGGTGCGCGCGGAGGGCTCTTCGTATCGCAGGCCAGGAGCGCATCTGTTGGTTGGGGCTGAAGGCGATTCGGTGGGGACGATCAGCGGAGGCTGCCTGGAAGCGGAGATCGTGCGCAAGGCCGCGTGGAAGGTGCGCGATGGAGCAGTCGTCGAGAGCTATTCCACCTTGTTCGACGATACAACTGAGATTCCTTTCGGGCTTGGCTGCGGCGGCGTTGTCGATCTGCTGCTGGAGCCGGTCGATACGCCTGAGTGCCTTGCGTTGCTCGCCGCGATGGAGGCATCGCTTGGCGGAGATGAGATGCGGGTTGCGGCATGGCTGCCTGAGCGTGGCAGGAAGCTGGCCCGCGCTGTATTTCGCGCCGGCGGTGAGTTGGTGTTCGCCAGCGGACATTTGAGTGTTGCCGATCTGGATGCGATTGCAAATCTTTCTGTAACTCATATCGATACAAACCCAGGCATCTATCTTGAGAGTCTCTTGGCTCCGCAGCGTTTGTTTGTGCTGGGCGCTGGCGACGATGCGAAGCCGGTGGTGACGATGGCGGCGCTGCTGGGGTGGAACGTGACCGTCGCGGATGGGCGATCGCAACTGGCGCGGCCCGAACGCTTTCCCGAGGCGGAGCGGGTGCAGGTAGCCGGCTCCGTCGAGGAGTTTGGACTGCGGAGCAGCGATGCCGTTGTGCTGATGACGCATGGCTACGAGCAGGACCGTGCGCTGCTGGCAGGGCTGCTCGCGGGCAGTTCCGGGGCCGGATATATCGGCCTGCTCGGGGCGCGGCATCGCAGCAGCCTGCTGGTGAGCGAGGCGGCGGGGCTGCTGGGATGCAGCGTTGCGGAGTGCTGCCGGCGGGTGAATGCGCCGGTCGGGCTCGACCTGGGCGGCGACGGGCCGGAGGCGATTGCGCTGGCGGTGATCGCCGAGGTGCAGGCGTGGGCGCAGGGCAAGCTGGGTGCCTCGCGCAGACTGACTGCGGAGGATGTTGCCGAGCAGGTTGCGCAGGGCGGCGGCGGCGCGCGCTACCTGACACAGTGCGCGGTGGGCGCGGCGGAGTGATTGCCGCAGTCGTGCTGGCGGCAGGCGCTTCGACGCGGCTGGGCGAGCCGAAGCAACTGGTGAAGCTGGGCGGCGAGACTCTGCTGGAGCGGGCGGTGCGAACGGCGCGAGAGGCGGGATGTTCGCCGGTGGTCGCGGTGCTGGGTGCGGCGGCGGAACTGATCGCGGAGCAGTGCGATTTAAGCGATGCGGTGGTGGTGGTGAACGAATTGTGGGACGAGGGGATGGGGTCGTCTCTCCGGGTTGGGCTCGGCGCGGTGGGTGGCGCGGAGGGCGTGGTGTTGATGACCTGCGATCAGCCGGCGGTTACGGCTGCGCATCTGCGTGCGCTGATGGACTCCGGCGGAGTGACGGCTTCGGCTTATGCGGGACGGCGGGGGGTGCCGGCTTATTTTCCCGCCTCGGCGTTTGCGGGGTTGCTGGAGCTGAAGGGGGATCGCGGGGCTCGGGACCTGCTGCGTATGGCGGCTGCGATCGAGCTGGTGGACGGCGAGGTGGATGTGGATACCGCGGAGGATCTGGCTCGGGCAGAGCGGATGTTTCGGTAGGTTCTTCGGCCCATCTCTGAGGGTTTAGCCAACTGGATTTTCACCTCTACCCCCCACCCCCTGGGGGGGTGGTATTGCTAAGTTGTTTGTATGCAGCGACATATCAAAAATACCCCATCGTAAGTGGATGATTCCATGTGGCTTACACGCAAATATAAGATTCCATGCTGGTTGCAACTCATTCTGTGAGTCCGAGCAGAAGAATCTCGATGGATCGCGTTTTCGCACAGATTCTCCCTACTTCTATTGTAGGAGTTTGGAGAAAACTAAACGGCCAACTATTTTTTGGTATTTTACGGTTTGTTTTGTGCGGGTTGGCGGGTTTTTGGAGGGGATGGGGGCTTGACATGCGGTTTGCAGGCAGCAGCAGGTCCTTACAGGATGACAAGCAGAAGAGCGGGCAACAACAACAACAGCAACAATAGCAGCAACAACAACAACAACAACAACAGCAACGGCAACGGCGCGGGCGAGTTGCGGTTGTTCCCGCTACTTGAGGAGGGTTAGGAGGAACTCTTCGAGGAGATTGGCGGCTACGGCGGCGCGGTAGCGGGCGGTGGAGCGGATGTCGTCGATGGGGCGGGCTTCGGTGGCGAGGGCGGCTCGGGCGGCGGCGATGGTTTCTTTCGTGATGGGGCGGTTGAGGAGGGACTGCTCGGCGGCGGGGCAGCGGGTGGGGGTCTCGCGGAGGGAGGCTGCGCCGATTCTGATGTCGGTGATGATGTTGTCTTTGAGGAGGGCGAGGGCGGCGATGGCTACTTTTGAGATCGCCTGGGCGTTGCGCGTGCCGACCTTGCGGGTGTAGCTGCGGTAGGCGGTGAAGCGGCGCTGGAGGTGGATGGAGTGGAGGAGTTCGCCGGGGCGGAGGGCGGTTTTTTTGTAGCCGAGGTGGAAGTCTCGGTAGGGCATGGTGCGGGAGCCGCTGGAGGAGATGAGGGTGAGGGTGGCGTCGTAGGCGAGGAGGGCGGGGGGTGAGTCGGCGGCGGGGGACGCGTTGACGATGTTGCCGCCGAGGGTGCCTCGGTTCTGGTTGGCGATGGAGCCTGTCCAACTGGCGGCCTGGGTGAGGAGTGGGAAGTCGGCGGCGATTGTGGCGCTGCGGCGGATGTCGGTGAAGGTGGCGCCGGAGCCTATGGTGATCTCGGTGGGGGAGGTGGTGATGAAGCGGAGTTCTTCGATGTGGTTGATGGAGAGGAGATTTTTTTGTGGGAGGCGGCCGGCGGAGAGGGCGACCATTAGTTCGGTGCCGCCGGCGATGGGGGTGAGGGTGGGGTTTTGGGCCAGGGTGTTTAGAGCCTCGGTGAGGGTGGTGGGTTGGGTGAGCGAGTATTCGAGGACGTTGGAGCGCATAAGGGCAGTTGTCAGTGGTTAGTTGTGAGTTGTTAGTAAAGACAAAAGAAGAAGCAGGTCCTTACAGGATGACAATGCAAAAGAACATGCAACGGCAAAGACAAGAACAACGGCAAAGACAATACGGGGGTTCTTCCCCTTCGACTTCGCTCAGGGTCAGAATGACACGCTTTTTGTGACGGGTGGAATGGCGGCGGCTTGTTGGACGGCGTCGAAGATGCGCATGTAGCCGGTGCAGCGGCAGAGGTTTCCGGCGAGGCCTTCCTGGATTTGTGACAGGGTTGGTTGGGGGTATTTGGTGAGGAGGTGGTGGGTGGCGAGGATCATACCGGGAGTGCAGATGCCGCACTGGGCTCCGCCTCGTTCGAGGAAGCATTGTTGGATGGGGTGGAGAGAAGCAGGGAGTAGGGAATAGGGAGTAGGGAGTAGGGGGTCTTGTGAAGGGGCCAGGCCTTCGATGGTGGTGATGCTTGTGCCTTCGGCTTGGAGGATGGGGACGAGGCAGGAGTTGACGAGGTCGCCGTTCATGAGGACGGAGCAGGAGCCGCATTCGCCTTCGCCGCAGCCTTCTTTCGCGCCGGTGAGGTGGAGGTCCTCGCGGAGGACGTCGAGGAGGCGCTTCATGGGTGGGGCTTGGATGGTTTGTTGATGGCCGTTGATGGTTAGGGTGATTTTGGTCATGCTGTTGGCTCCGGGGAAGAGAACATATCCCGGGGGCTAAAGCCCCGACTCTTTTTTAATTCGCAAATGTCCGGGCTAAAGCCCGGACCTATCTCAGGTGCAAGAACAACGGCGAGGGCAGCCACAAAGACCGAGACAAGGCGGTCGCGCTTTCGCGCGATACCCACCCATGCGATGAAGCCGCATGGATGGGGCACACGGTTTTGTGGCTGATTGGTCATGCGGGGACCTCGGTTTCTACTCTGGTGTCGCGATCGATGGACGGGTTTAGGTCTTCGGTGCCGCCGCCTGATGGAGGTTTTACATCCCACCCTTCGCTTTGCGAAGGATGGGGCACCCCAGCTTTTGTCATGCGTTCGAAGATGTCTTCGGGGAGGAGGGGGATCTCGTTGAAGGCGATGCCAGTGGCGTGTTCGATGGCGTTGAGGATGGCGGGAGCGGGGCCGTCCATGGGGAGCTCGCCGATGCCTTTGGCACCTTGTGGGCCGTGGATGCTGGGGGTCTCTTCGAACGTGACGTGGATGGGTGGCAGGTCGGCGGAGGTGGGCATGATGTAGTTGGTCATCTGGTTGTTGCGCATCAGGCCGTCGACGTAGACGCACTTTTCGTAGAGGGCGTAGCCGATTCCCTGGGCGATGCCGCCTTCGACCTGGCCCTGGGCGAGGATGGGATGGATGACCTTGCCGACTTCCTGGAGGGCGTGGAAGTTTTTGACTTCGGCGAAGTACGTGAGCGTGTCTACGGCGACTTCGGCGACGTAGACGGCCCAGGCGTAGGTGGGGTAGGCGTCGCCTTTGAAGAGATCGTCGTCCCAGTAGATGCGTGTGCCGGGAGGGAGTTCATAGCGGGCTTGCGCGACGAGCTCGCCGTGCTCGCGGAGGTAGTCGAGGGCGGCGTGTTTGAATTCGAGGGGTGTGTACTCCTCGACGAGCAGGCCGGCGGAGACGAGGGTGGCGCAGAGAGATTGCGAGGCGCGCTCGATTAATTTCCCAACGATCATGGCCGTTCGAGAGGCTACGGTGGGGCCGGAGTTGGGGACGAGGTGGGTGTCGGGCTGTGCGATGAGGACTTCTTCGTAGGGGATGCGGAGGGTCTGGGCGCAGACCTGGCAGAGGATGGTGTTGGTGCCCTGTCCGAACTCGGTGGAGGAGACGAGGATGCGGGGGCGGCCTTCGGTGGTGATGTCGATTTTGACGAGGGAGTCGAGGCGGCGCTCGCCGGAGCCGGTGAAGCCCGCGCCGTGCATGAAGGAGGCGAAGCCGATTCCGCGCTTGACGGTGGAGGTGGGATTGGTGCGGTCGAACTCGGCGCGTTTGGCGTGGTAGTTGGATTCGGCGAGCGCGCGGGTGAGGAGGCCGTGCATGTCGACGGGATCGGAGAGGTGCTGGCCGGTTGCGGTGCGGCCTCCGGTGGTGACGAAGTTGCGGCGGCGAAACTCTTCCGGGGTGAGGCCGACGACTTTGGCGATCTTATCCATGTGGCGCTCGAGCGCGAAGATGGATTGGGGCGCGCCGAAGCCGCGGAAGGCTCCGTGGGGCGCGACGTTGGTGGCCATGGCCTTTCCGCGGACGGTGATGTGGGGCCAGTGGTATGGGCCGGGCGCGTGGATGGTGCCGCGCGAGAGGACGACGGGAGAGAGGGTGGCGTAGGCGCCGCCGTCGATGACGAATTCGATCTCGCCGGCGAGGAGTTTGCCGTCCTTGGAGACGGCGGTGCGGTGGCGGGTGCGGGAGGGGTGACGCTTGGTGGTGGCGATGAGGTCTTCGGCGCGGTCGTAACAGATTTTTACGGGGTGGCCGGACTTCATGGCGAGCAGCGCGGCGTGGGAGCCGATGACGCTGGGGAAGTCTTCCTTGCCGCCGAAGGCCCCGCCGGTTTCGGTCTGGATGACGCGGCATTTTTCGGCGGGGAGGTTGAAGACGAGTTCGAGCGCGTGGACGAGGTAGTAGGGGCACTGCATGGAGCCGGAGACGGTGATGCCTTCGGTTGGAGAATACTCGGCGATGACGCCGTTATTTTCGATGTAGAGCTGCTCCTGCGCGCCGGTGCGGTACTCGCCTTCGACGATGAAGTCGGCGGTGGCGAAGGCTTCGGCGATTTCGGCGTCGGGGGATTTCTGCATCAGAAACGATTTGAAGGTGTTGGGGGAGTGGTGCTTGGGGTCGTCGCCGCGCCAGATGATTTTGGATTCGTCGCCGGCTGCTGGATCGGATGCGCTGAGGGCTCCGAGTTCGGAGTCTTCGATGGTGAAGACGCCGGGGAGTTCGTCGTAGGTGATTTTGACGGCGGCTACGGCGGCGGGGAGAACGGTCTTGTCGGGGTGGGCGAGGAGGAGGATGGGCTCGGCGGGGTGGTTGATGAATTCAGCGGCGAGGCAGGGGTGGTCCTTGGTGAGGTGGACGATGGTGTTTTCGCCGGGGATGTCGGCGGCGGTGACGATGGTGAATTGGGACCAGTCGATCTCGGGGTCAAAGACGATGGAGGCGATGCGGCCGCGGGCGATGGTGGAGCGGACGGTGGCTCCGTACCACATGCCGGGGAGGGTGATGTCGTCGATGTAGCGGGCGCGGCCGAGGACTTTGGCGAGGCCTTCTTTGCGGATGGGGGATGTGCCGACGATGGGTTTTGGTTCAGGCATACGGGTTAGGCGATTTGGGGTATCCGAGAAGGATAGAACGAAAGCGGCGGGATGGGAATAGAAATTCGATGCCGCGAGGGGGCTAGAATAAAGAAAGGGGAATGCCTGCCCGGCAGGCCCTCGGTTCGCCCACGGTCGTGGTTAATATGCGGGTGTGTGGGCCACCTTCCGTCTCGATTCATCATCTTGAATGATATCCATGAGCGAAGCTACTGAAAGAGCCAGAGAGCTGGAACGCAAGCTCGGACTGGTGTTGCAGACCGGGTTGCAGCTGACCAAGAGTCTCGATCTTCAAGTGATTGTGCAGGCGGCGACGGATGCGGGGCTGGAACTTAGCGGCGCGCAGTTTGGGGCATTCTTCTATAACGTGATCGATGCGCAGGGCGAGAGCTACCTGCTGTATACGCTCTCCGGGGTGGACCGCGAGAAGTTTTCGAAGTTTCCCATGCCGCGCAATACGCAGGTCTTTGGGCCGACGTTTGAGGGGACGGGGATTGTCCGCTCGGGCGATATTACGAAGGATCCGCGATACGGGCACAACGCGCCGTATTTCGGGATGCCGAAGGGGCACATGCCGGTACACAGCTATCTTGCGGTGCCGGTGAAGGCGCAGTCGGGCGAGGTGCTGGGTGGGCTGTTCTATGGGCACGAGAAGGTGGATGTCTTCGAGCAGAGCACGGAGGACCTGGTGGCGACGATTGCGGCGCAGGCTGCCCTGGCGATTGAGAATGCGAGGTTGCGCGACCAACTGACGCTTCGGATGGGCGATCTGCGGGAGGCGCAGATGCGGCAGAGGGAGTCGGCGAAGCATGTGGGCGAGTTGGCGGCCATCGTCGAATCTTCCGACGACGCGATTCTGAGCAAGGACCTGAATGGGATTATCACGAGCTGGAATGAGGCCGCGACGCGCATCATGGGGTATTCGCGGGAGGAGATGGTGGGGCAATCGATCCTGAAGATGATTCCGGAGCATCTGAAGGGGGACGAGGCGATCATCATCGGGAAGATACGCGCGGGAGAGCGGCTGGAGCACTTCGAGACGGCGCGACTGACGAAGAGCGGGGCTTTGCTGGACGTGTCGCTGACGATCTCACCGGTGAAGGACGACACGGGGGAGATTGTGGGGGCGTCGAAGATTCTGCGCGACATCTCCAGCCGGAAGCGGATTGAGAGCTCTCTGCTGCAGGCGGAGAAGATTGCGGCGACGGGAAGAATGGCGGCGACGATTGCGCATGAGATCAACAATCCGCTGGAAGCCATCGTGAACCTGTTGTACCTTTTGCGTCCGATGGTGGCGGGTGCGGAGGGCGCTGGCTATCTGGATGCGGCGGAGAGCGAACTGACGCGGGTGTCGCACATTGCCAAGCAGACGCTTGGTTTTTATCGCGAACATGCTTCGGCGGTGAGCATCTCGCTCTCTCAAGTTGCGGAACAGGCGATGTTTATCTATGAGCCACGATGCACGGCTGTCAAGGTGCGAATTGAGAGGTCCCTGGGACCGACGCCGAAGATTGTGCTGCGCCGGGGAGAGATGATGCAGGTGATTTCGAACCTGATCGCGAATTCGATTTCTGCGATGCCGGATGGCGGAGTGCTGCGGATCTCCGCAAAAGAGGTGGATGATCCGCGAGAGGGCGTCGTTCTTGCGATTGAAGATAGTGGGAGCGGCATCGCCGCGGAGGATATGCCCAGGATCTTCGACGCATTTTTTACCCGCAGCACGGTGGGCACGGGCATTGGGCTGTTTGTGGCGAAGCAGTTCGTTGAAGGGCACGGCGGAGAGGTGAGCGTGGTGAGCAGTGTCGATCCAGCCAGCCACGGCACGACGATGTCGGTGTTTCTACCGCTGCATACGGCGTATGAAGATGCGACCGGGAATTCTTAGAGCAGATTCCTTGATAGTGTGTAGAGGTTTTAGCGCGGACCTTCAGTCCGCTGATTTTTTCTTGCCGGCTGTCCTGGGGCTTTGCCCCAGGCTAGGATAGCCCGCGCCTTCAGCGCGATTTCTATGGCTGCGAGACGGGAGTCGGCGGGTTTCGAGCGGTGGGGGCATCGCTATGGGAGAGAGAAACCCCACGATAAACTCGCGTGCGCGTGTTGATCATGGGGCACCCGGTTCGATCTGGCTTATCGGGATATTTTTCTTATTGCCGGCTTCCTGGCTATGTGTTTCTTGACGGCTTTTCTGGCTGCGGTCTTCTTTGCAACCTTTTTCGTTGCTTTTTTGGCGGCGGTCTTTTTGGCGGCGGATTTTTTGGTTGCTGATTTTGTGGTGGCCGCGGTTACGCCTGCGAGCAGCTTGATCAGGGCGGTGCCGATCGGCGAGCCGAGGCCGGTGGCGGCATCCCAGCCGGGGCTGGCGGAGAAGGCTCCGTTGTTGCCCTGGGTGATGTCGTTGAAGCAGGATCTTGCTTTGGCGGCGTAGATTGCCGGTTGCAGAAAGCCCGCGGTCTTTTTGTTCTGCGCGTTGTTGAGGGCGATGAGGCCGGCCCACAGGGGCGCGACCGCGCTGGTGCCGCCGATGACCATGGTTTGGCCGTCGACGCGGACGGTGTAGCCGGTGGCGGGGTCAGCGTCGCCGGAGACGTCTGGGACGCCGCGGCCCGCGAAGCCGTTGGCTTTGGGGACGTTGGAGTTGGCCTGCCATGCGGGCAGCGCGAAGACGGTGCTGACGCCGCCGCCGGTTGCGCCTTCGTTCGAGGCTTCTTCGTTCCAGACCGACTCGGCGGTAATGGCGGAGCCGGTGCCGACGAGCCTGGTGCCGCCGCAGGCGAGGACGTGCGGGCTGGAAGCGGGGAAGTCGACGTGGTTCTTGTTGTCCTTGACGCCGTCCGTGGAGCCGTCGTCCCCGGCGGCGACGGTGATGGTGATGCCGAGGGCGGCGGCGGACTGGCAGGCTGCGTCGAGGGTGGTCATGGACTGCTGCGTCCAGTTCGACTCCGGGCCGCCCCAACTGATGGAGATGACGCTGGGCTTGTTGACGGTGTCGTGGACGGCGGAGCCGATGGCGTCGATGAAGCCCTGGTCGGTGTTGGGGGCGAAGTAGACGACGATCTTCGCGCCGGGTGCGACGGAGGCGGCGACTTCGATGTCGAGCATGACTTCGCCGTCGGCGCTGTTGGCGTTGGAGGGCGCGTTTTTGCCCTTGTCGACCGAGACGGCGATGACGTTGGGAGTCTTCTGGCCGAGGGATTTGAAGTAGGCGGTGAGGTCGGCGGGGCGGTAGCCTCCTCCGAGTTCGATGATGCCGATGGTCTGGCCGGCTGCGGTTGCGCCTGCGGGAAAATTGTAGAGCTGACCGATCTGGACGGGGCTGTATCCGCCGGAGGCTGCGTGCGGCTTGGCGAAGCCGAGGCTTTCGGTCATGCGTGCGAAGATGCCGTTGTTGCTGCCTGCGACGCGAAAGTGCGGCTTCGCCTGGGGGCGATTGTCGAGGCCGAGGACGGCGACGACGATATCCGCGACGCCTGCGGGCAGATGGATGCCGCCCTCGCGGACGCGATAGGTGGTTCCATCGATATCGGAGTGTTTGAGGTCGACGCCGAAGGCCTTCTGCATGGCGGAGGCGCTGCCGGTGAGCAGGACGGTGCGGCGCTCGGGTTTCGGCGTGTTCTTTTCGACGGTGAGGGCGAACTCTTTGGCGAAGGCGTGGATCTTTTTGATGTCGGCTGGTGCGGCGGCATAGCGCTTGACGTACTCGGCGCGGGTGACGCGCTCTTTGCCGAGGTGTTTCGCTGCGATCTGATTTTTGCGGCGGAGGACAACGGATACGGTGATCTTGCCGACCGCGGGTTTTTCGGCTGGAGTGGAGACGGGAGCCTTTTCGCTGCCAGCCAGTAATATCCGCTGTTGGCCGGCAAAGTTGGAGAGTTTTTTCTGGGGAGCCATCTGAATCCTCCTGAAGAGTGACGCTGAATTTTTGGATCGTGGTGAGGGGGTGGGTTGCCCTTTGCGAGAACATCATAAGCCCGGCCCGGGGGAAGGGAAAGGCATTATGGAGATTTTGTGAGGGAAGTTTTGCAGCCTGGCGATCACGGCGCGGGGAGGAGTCTTTGTGGGATAGACTGGCACCACTTTGGCAGGCGGCTTGTGCCTGGAAGGGGAAGGAAGGAATCCGCGTGGCTGAGGACGAGATGATGGGCAGGCAACAGGGCGGGGCTGGCGACCCGATTGAGAGAATCGATGCGCACCACCATCTCTGGCGGTATACGCAGGAGGAGTATGGGTGGATCGACGACGACATGAGCGCGCTGCGGAGGGATTTCCTGCCGGCGGACCTGGTAGCCGCGATGGCGACGGCGGGGATCGATGGGACTGTGGCGGTGCAGGCTCGGCAGACGATGGAGGAGACGCGGTGGCTGCTGGATCTGGCGGAGAAGACGGAGGCGATTCGGGGAGTAGTGGGGTGGGCCGATATTGCGGGCGAGGAGTTTCCTGGCGTGATGGAGGAGTTCGACGGGCGGGAGAAGCTGAAGGGGCTGCGGCATGTGATTCAAGGAGAGAAGGACGAGCACTATATTTTGCGGGAGGATTTTAACTCCGGGATTCGGACGCTGCTGGGGAGTGGGCTGGTGTACGACATCCTGATCTATGAACGGCATCTGGAGGACGCGATTTATTTTGTGGATGAGCATCCTGAGCAGGTGTTTGTGCTGGACCATGTGGCGAAGCCGCTGATCGCTAGCGGGGTGATGGAGCCGTGGGCTTCGCGGATGCGGGAGCTGGGGCAGAGGGAGAATGTGTGGTGCAAGGTGTCGGGGATGGTGACTGAGGCGGATTGGAAGAGCTGGACGCCGGAGACACTACGGCCTTATCTGGATGTGGCGGTTGAGGCGTTTGGGCCGATGAGGCTGATGGCTGGGTCAGACTGGCCGGTGTGCCTGGTGGCGAGCGGGTATGCGCAGTGGTGGGAGGTGCTGCGGGGGTATTTTGCGGGGTTCAGCGAGGGGGAGAGGGCGCGGGTTTTTGGGGGGACGGCGGTTGAGGTGTATGGGCTATAGGAGGCTGTCACTTCGTATCTTTTGGCTTTGAGTCGCGAGGCTCCGCCGAGTAAAACTGGCGCGAGGCCCTTCTGGATGCTTCCCAGGTCGCGCTCGCCGGAGTTGATGGCGGTCTCGATGCCGCGAAGATACTCACACCCTATGCGGACCTGATCCCACGCGCTGTACTCCTCCTCGAGCAGGAGGATGTACGTGTTCAGTTCCTCGGGAGCGGCATGGGAGAGGTCGATCATCCCTGGTTTTTGGGGATCTCTGTGTCTGAATTCAAACTCCCCGCGTTTGTAGGATGCGTCGCGGCCGGGTTTTTGATTGTCCTCGAGGCCGGTGAAGTAGATGTCTGCCTCGGAGTACACCTCCACCTCTTCCTGGGTGAGCAGGTGGAGCAGACCGCTGGATTTGGCGGCGTTCCATGCGGGATCGATGGGGAGGTTGGAGGAGGAGACATGCGGCTTCCGCGGCAACTGCGCGGGCAAGGGCTGATGGGTGGTCAGAGCGGTTTGCACCAGATCCGAGCGGGCACTGATCCAGCGCAAGGGATCGTTCTCGGTTTGCTCGGTCTGCGGTGCGTCGGCGATGGCCTTTTCAGTCTCGCGTTTCAGGGATTCGCGGAGGTCGCTGCGCTCGTTGCTGCGATGGACCGCTTCGACACTTTGCTCGAGGCCGATGGCGATGAGCAGGCCGAGGACGATGGTGCTCATGTGGAGGAGGTAAGTCTTCCAGCTGTGGATCCCTTCGTGCGGCGGATGGACGTCGATCATGGGCGCTTCCCCTTCGGGCTTTGCTGACTGTGAGGGTGCGGTGTTCAGAGGCGGGGTCTCGGCAGCTTGCATCATGGCAGGCTGAGGGTTCGGCGTGGGTGCTTCCGGGATCTCGTGATCCGGCGAAATGGGTTCGTTCTCTGACATTCAGGGTTTGCGAGAGTTTATCGTGGATTGCTGCCGGATGGGGTGAACTTGTTGGAGAGGCCGATTTGTCGCCCAAATTGGCGGCGGGTTTTAGAATAGAGGGATGGCGAAGAAGTTGAAGACGCTGCGATGTCCGACCTGCAAGAATATCGTTCTGGCGGGGAGCGAGGATTTTCCGTTCTGCTCGGACCGGTGCAGGCTGATCGACCTTGGGAAGTGGGCGAGTGGAGGGTATGTGATCAGCTCGCCGATTCATGATCCGGAGCTGCTGGATGAGATGGAAGGCTTGCGTGGGCGCGAGGCTTCGCAGTCTCCGCGCGGCGGGGACGAGGAGTAGTGGGAACCGATCTGAATGTTTCGGAGGGGTCAGAACCCACATCTCAGAAGCGAGATGTGGGGCACCCGCCGCGCAGGACAGCCTGGGCGTGGGTGGTGGCGACGTTTTTCGGTGCGGGGCTGTTGAAGCCGGGACCGGGGACGTATGGGTCCGTGGCGGCTATGCTGCTCTGGGTGGGGGCGGGGCACGTGTTTCCGACGGGGCTGGCGCTGTGGACTTGCGTGGCTGCGCTGGTTGCGACGCTGATCGGGATTCCGGCGGCTACGATTGCGGCGCGGGAGTCGGGGCGTGAGGATCCGGGGTTCGTGGTGATCGACGAGGTGGCGGGGCAGTGGATTGCGCTGATTGGGGTGCGTCCGGACTGGAGGCACGCGGTGCTGGGGCTGCTGCTGTTTCGGGTGTTCGATATCTGGAAGCCGTGGCCGATCCGGCGGCTGGAACAATTGCCGGAGGGGACGGGGATCATGCTGGATGATGTGGCGGCGGGGGTGTTGGCGCTTGTGTGCGGGTTGGTGGTGGGTAGGTGGGTTTAGAAGCGGTTCACTCTGTGAAGATTAGATTGGACGGGACCGGGCAGGTGAATGGTTTACATCCCACCCATCGCGATGATGCCGCGATGGATGGGGCACCCGAACTTTTGTTATCTGGTGTGAAAATGCTTCGGTTTGCGCTGGGGCGTGGGCGGGCTTAGGCTTTGGGTGAGATGACTTCTTTGCTGCAGGGGTTGATGGGGAATGCACCGCGACTGGTGTCGTTGAGTCCGCCGGCGGCGATGCCGGGTGGCGAGGTGGAGGTGCGCGGGTCGGGAATGATGGAGAAGGGGCTGCTGCCGCGGGTGACGGTGGGGGATATTCCTGTGGCGATTTCGATGAGCAGGCCGGGGCGGGCGGTGATCCGGATTCCGGAGGGGACGATCTCAGGCGAGGTGGTCGTGGAGAACGGCGAGGGCGGCGCGAGCAATCCGCTGAACCTGCGCGTGGCGGTGCCGATGGCGGAGAATCTGCATCCGGTGGGGAACCCGGCGGTGGATGCGGATGGAAATGTGTATGCAACGTTCTCGGGCGCGCGCGGGCAGAGCGTGCCGGTGTCGATCTTTTCGATTGCGCGGGACTTCCAGGTGCGGCCGTTTGTGCGTGAGCTGATGAATGCGACAGGGCTGGCCTTCGACGCGCATGGGTATCTGTATGCAAGCTCGCGGGCGGAGGGAACGGTGTATCGGATTTCGCCGGAGGGGGCGATCTCGACGTATGCGGAGGGGATGGGGATTGCGACGGGGATTGCGTTCGACCGCGACGGAAATTTATTTGTGGGGGACAGGTCGGGGACGATCTTCAAGGTGGGGCCGGACCGGGGGGCGTCCGGTGCGGTGGTGGACCGCGAGATTTTTGTTTACGCGACGCTGGAGCCGAGCATTGCGGCTTATCACCTGGCGTTCAATGATGAGGGCACGCTGTTTGTGACGGGGCCGACGACTTCGAGCAACCAGGCGGTGCATGCGATCGACCGCGATGGGCGGACGACGGTCTACTACCAGGGGCTGGGGCGGCCGCAGGGGATGGCGCTCGACGTGGACGGGAATTTGTATGTGGCGGCTTCACTTCGCGGGCAGCGGGGGATTGTGCGGATTACGCCGGGGCGTGAGGCGGAGGTTGTGGTGTCGGGGAACGATCTGGTGGGGCTGGCGTTTCTGGAGGATGGGTGCGCGGCGCTGGCTACGCGGGATGCGCTTTATCATGTGGCGCTGGATGTTGAGGGGCGGCGGCTGGTATGAGTGGTGGCGTATTTCGATGAGGGATCATGGAATACCGACGGTTAGTTTCGATGCCGTTAAAGTGACCGAAACCGTCAAAGCCGACCTATTGCGGAACATCGAATCGCTCGCCGAGGTTGGACCTCGCGATTTCGAGACAATCTATGATGCTGCTTTTCACTCGATATCTGCTGGTCGATCATTGCAAATTCTTTATCAGGCACTCGTGACTATCGACGGAATAAGCAAGCGTCGGGCAGAAGAGATATCGCTTTCTCTAAATAACAAAGCTACCGCTCTGATGCAATCTGAAGGACAAGAACAACTCGGGATCAAATATGCGTATTGGATCTCTTCGGGCGCTCCGTGCGGCAATCCTGAACAAGATGCAGCCCACAAAATGGCAAACCGAAAGCCCTACCGTGTAAAAGAGGGAATGTTTCTGAACGGTCGATGGACGCTGCCAGGACGTGAAGATGGATGCAAGTGCATATCTAAGTCCATTATCGTTGGCTTGGATGGCTGTACGGGTGGCATACCTGAAGGATTCGAGAAATGACTGGCGTTCAGTATGCAGGGTTGGGTTCGGCGACTCTTGGAGCCGTTGGCACGATAGTTCTGTTCTTCAGTAGCTATGCCTTTAAGCCATTAGAAGGAGGAGTTTTCGGAAGTCCAACGATTACAGAATCCAACAACCGCATCAAAACCGAAAACCGCCGCCGCGACAAGTGGCAAAAAGCAGGGCTTGTATTTTTATGCCTCAGCTTCGTGGTACAGGCCATAGCGGTATTTCTGTAGCTATCGGAAATAACAAGTCGGAGATGCTGACGCCGTTTCGGCAGGACACGAACTCGTTGTGTCGGGCTTTCAGCCCTTGATCTTTTCTATGGGCCGCGTACCTAGGCCTTCGGCCTAGGCTGGTATGTGTCGGGCCTTTGGCCCTTTAAGGACATGCGGTGCTCGGATCGGCATGCACGGGCAATGGGGTTGGGGTAGAGCAAGGTGGGCTCGACAGCGTAAAACTAAGGGATGATTGCTGAGATTATTGCTGCCGGGTCGGAGATGTTGACGCCGTTTCGACAGGACACGAACTCGTTGTATCTGACGGCGCAGCTGAATGAGCTGGGCGTTGCGGTGGCTTTCAAGACGATTGTTGGGGATAACCTTGAGCATCTGACCGGTGCGGCGCGGATTGCGATGGAGCGCGCGGATGTGGTGATCTTTTCCGGTGGGCTGGGGCCGACCGAGGATGATCTGACGCGCGAGGCTGCGGCTGCGGCGCTGGGCGTTGGGTTGAAACGCGATGCGGAGATCCTGGCGTGGATGTATAAGCGGTTTGCGGCGCGGCGGATGAAGATGCCTCCGAATAATGCGAAGCAGGCGGACGTGATCGAAGGCGCGGAGGTGATGGAGAATGCGAACGGCAGCGCTCCGGGGCAGTACATCGATACGGTGGTGGGGCGGCACAGGAAGATTGTGGTGCTGCTGCCGGGGCCTCCGAAGGAGTTGAAGGCGATGTTCGCGGCGCAGTGCAGGCCGCGGCTGGAGGCGACGCTGCCGGCTCGGCATATGGCGACGCGGATGCTGCGGATGGCGCTGATTCCGGAGTCGCAGGTGGATGCGCGGACGGCGCCGATCTACAAGACGTTTCGCGATGTGGAGACGACGATTCTGGCGGGGTCGGCGGAGATTCAACTGCATTTTGTGTGCGCGAAGCCGACGATGGAGGAGGCGCAGGCTCGGGTGGATGCGCTGGCGGAGAAGGTCGAGCAGGAGATGGGCGAGGCGGTGTTCTCGTCGCATGGCGAGTCGCTGGAAGAGGTGGTGCTGCTGATGCTGGGGCTGCGCCACATGACGATGGCCGCGGCGGAGAGCTGCACCGGAGGGCTGCTGGCGCAGAGGTTGACGGCGGTGCCGGGGAGCTCGCGGTATTTTCTGGGTGGGGCGGTGGTGTATGCGGATCGGCTGAAGACGATCTTCGCGGATGTTCCGGAGGAGATGGTGCTCGCGCATGGGCCGGTGAGCGAGCCGGTGGCGCGGGCGCTGGCGGAGGGGATTCGCACGCGGACGGGTGCGGCGGTGGGTGTGGGGATTACGGGGATCGCCGGGCCGGGGCCGGGTGCTCCGGGGCCGGATGCGGAGAAGCCGATTGGGCTGGTGTATGTGGCGGTGGCGTTTGCTGGGGTGGAGACGAAGGTGGCGGAGGCAAATATCTCGGGGGACCGGGAGCGGATCCGGTATTGGGCTAGCCAGCATGCGCTGGAGTTGGTGCGGAAGAGTTTGCTGGAGTGGGTGTGAATCCGGAGGCCTGATGGCGGGTTAAATGAGAAACCCCACGATAAACGACGGACTTTCAGTCCGCGCGTTGATCATGGGGCACCCTTGATGACTGAGGTTTAGAGGGAGCTCATGTTGTGGAGGAACTCTTGGTTGTTGCGGGTCTTGCCGAGTTTGTCGGTGAGAAGTTCCATGGCTTCGACGGGTGAGAGTGGATTGATGACGCGGCGGAGGATCCAGGTGCGCTGGAGGTCTTCCTTGGGGATGAGGAGTTCTTCCTTGCGGGTGCCGGAGCGCTGGATGTCAATGGCGGGGAAGACGCGCTTGTCGACCAGCTTGCGGTCGAGGATGACTTCCATGTTGCCGGTGCCCTTGAACTCTTCGAAGATGACCTCGTCCATGCGCGAGCCGGTGTCGACGAGCGCGGTTGCGATGATGGTGAGGCTGCCACCTTCTTCGATGTTGCGGGCTGCGCCGAAGAAGCGCTTGGGGCGCTGCAGGGCGTTCGAGTCGACGCCGCCGGAGAGGACTTTGCCGGAGGGCGGGACGATGGTGTTGTAGGCGCGTGCGAGACGCGTGATGCTATCGAGCAGGATGACGACGTCGCGTTTGTGCTCGACGAGGCGCTTGGCTTTTTCGATGACCATCTCGGCGACCTGGACGTGGCGGGCGGCGGGCTCGTCGAAGGTGGAGGAGATGACTTCGCCTTTGACGGAGCGCTGCATGTCGGTGACTTCTTCCGGGCGCTCGTCGATGAGCAGGACGATGAGGACGACTTCGGGGTGGTTGGTGGTTACGGAGTTGGCGATGGACTGGAGGAGCATCGTCTTGCCGGTGCGGGGCGGAGCGACGATGAGGCCGCGCTGGCCTTTGCCGATGGGGGTGAGGAGGTCCATGACGCGGCCGGACATGTGCTCGCGGACGGTCTCCATCTTGATGCGCTCCTGGGGATAGAGCGGGGTGAGATTGTCGAATAGGATTTTGTTGCGGGTCTCTTCGGGCGACTCGAAGTTGATGGCCTCGATCTTGACCAGGGCGAAGTATTTTTCGCCTTCGTGGGGCGGCCGGACGTTGCCGCTGATGGTGTCGCCGGTCTTGAGGTCGAACTTGCGGATCTGGGAGGGGGAGACGTAGATGTCGTCGGGGCCGGGGAGGTAGTTGTAGTCGGGGGAGCGGAGGAAGCCGTAACCGTCGGGGAGGATCTCGAGGACGCCCTCGGCGAAGATGTGGCCCTCTTTTTCCGATTGGGCCTGGAGGATCTTGAAGATGAGGTCCTGCTTGCGGAGGCCGGAGGTGCCGGCGATGTCGAGGCCGCGAGCAAGCTTGCTCAGTTCGGCGATGTTGTGCTCTTTTAGCTCGGAGATTGTCATGATTTACCTGAATTTTCGGGGGGATTTTGGGGCTGGATGCGAAGGAGGGATGGTCTGGCGGGGTCTGCTTGACGAAAACCTGCTAGAAGAAGGGGGTCGTGCGGAGGGCCGGAGCAGTTTGTTTCTGGTTGGATGAATTATACCGCGCGGGGGGATGGCTGCGGTGTGGAATTCAGGGATGAAACTACAAGGAGGGAAGCGGAGGTGCGGCCGCCTGGTGGGGCGGCCGCAGAGAGATTACGCCGCTTTGCGCTGGTCAAGCGGGATGCTCTGGACGGGTTCAGCCGAATCCATGGGCAGGGTGTCTTTGAAGCGATCAAGGACTTCGTTGGTCGTGTCCTGGAGCCTGGTGTTTGGTTTGTGCAGCTTACGGGTTGCCTTGGAGGCGAGCTGGCACAATTCGTAGCGGTTGGTCACATGAGTGAGAGCTCCAAAAATAAGGTCTGAGCGCATAATTTTCCTTTCATTTCGTGGCGCCGAGGAGTTTGTCGCGCCTGTATTTACTTCTTCTCTCATTTTGGATCGATAAACTGGCGATCCGCGTCGTTCAGACTTGCTAAACTGATGAATCGAAATACCTAACTGCGACGATCCAAGAGGGCACCCTCTCATTAGACGTCCGGGACCCAGGGGAAGACTCTGCTTTCTTTGGTAAATTTATGCAAACAGGCAGGTTCAAGACAATACCGTGGTACCGCGCAAACATCTGCGTCTGTTGAATCCATCGCCAAGGCGTGTCTTCGTATGGTTCGGAGTTACCGCGACTGGCGCACAAAACCTTGGGAATCAACGAGAGCAGAGGTGAGGCGAAGTTCCTGTCTATCCGCCTAGGTCTCTCTCTGCATCACTTGCCAGTGCGGAACAACTGATCCATAAGCAAGATAAACCGTCCGTGACAGCACGTCAATACTTATTTTGGGAAGTCCTGGAAAATCATATTCCATAAACGGGAAGTCGAGGGAAACTGTTTCAGCGAAGGAATAATTGATGCCCATGCGGATGGGTTGTCTCAGGCCCGATCGCTCAGGCCCAGTAGCTGCGGTCGAGGGTGCGGTACTGGATGGCTTCGGCGATGTGTTTTACGGCGATGTCCTGCTCGGCGGCGAGGTCGGCGATTGTGCGGGCGACTTTGAGGATGCGGTCGTGGGCGCGGGCGGAGAGGCCTTGCTGTTGCATGGCGCGTTCGAGGAGGCGCTCGGCGTCGGTGGAGAGCTCGCAGAAGGCGCGGATCTGCTGGGTGTTCATCTGAGAGTTGCTGAAGATGGGTTTGGCGGCGGATTTTGAGGTGCCGTTAGTTCGTGCGGGCGCGCCGGATGCGGGGACGGCGAAGCGGGTGTGTTGGAGTTCGCGGGCGGCGAGGACGCGGGTGCGGATCTCGGCGGAGCCTTCGGCGGAGGCGCCGCCGCGGAGTTCTTTGTATTGCACGGCGGGGACTTCGATGTGGATGTCGATGCGGTCGAGCAGCGGGCCGGAGACTTTGCTGACGTAGCGCTGGATCATTGGCGGGGTACACATGCAGTCGCGCGACTTATCGTTGAAGTAGCCGCAGGGGCATGGGTTCATCGCGGCGGCGAGCATGAAGCGGGCAGGGAAGCTGAGCGACATGGCGGCGCGGGCGATGGTGACCTGGCCGTCTTCGAGGGGCTGGCGGAGGACTTCGAGAACGTTTCGGGGGAACTCGGGTAGCTCGTCGAGGAAGAGCAGGCCGTTGTGGGCGAGCGAGACTTCGCCGGGGCGGGGAATCATGCCGCCGCCGATGAGTCCGGCATCGGAGATGGTGTGGTGCGGCGAGCGGAAGGGGCGATGGGTGACGAGGCCGCGGTCGGCGTCGAGGACTCCGGCGACGGAGTGGATCTTCGTGGTTTCGAGGGCTTCTTCGAAGCGCAGAGGCGCGAGGATGGAGGGCAGGCGCTTGGCGAGCATGGTCTTGCCGGAGCCGGGCGGGCCGATCATAAGGATGTTGTGGCCTCCGGCGGCGGCGACTTCGAGCGCGCGCTTGGCGACGTGCTGGCCGCGGACGTCTTTGAAGTCGTGAGGGAAATGCTGGAGCTCGTCGAGCAGGCTGGCGGCTTCGATGCGGAGTGGCTGCGCGGTGATGGTGCCGAAGCTCGCGGAGTTGAGGAGCTCGCGGACTTCGAGCAGGGATTGGACGGGGTAGACGTTGACGCCTTCGACGACTGCGGCCTCGCGGGCGTTCGAGGCGGGGATGAGGAGGTTGCGGATGCCGGCGGCGCGCGCGGCTACCGCGATGGGCAGCATGCCCTGGACGGCGCGGAGGCTGCCGTCCAGGCCTAGCTCGCCGACGAGGAGGAAGTCGGAGATGTCTTTGGTGTGGAGTGCGCCGTATGCGCCGAGGAGAGCAATGGCGATAGGGAGGTCGAAGCCGGAGCCTTCTTTTTTGATGTCGGCGGGTGCGAGGTTGATGGTGATGCGGGTGGGAGGAATGTCGAAGCCGGAGTTTTTGATGGCGGAGCGGACGCGATCGCGGGACTCGCGGACGGCAGCGTCGGGGAGGCCTACGGTGGAGAACTCTTCTTTATTGAGGACGACGCCGGAGAAGTCGACTTCGACGTCGATGATATGGGCGTCGATGCCGTAGACGGCGGCGCTGCGGGATTTGAAGAGCATAGGGTGACCGTGACTCTGCGTGAAAAGCGGACGGGATTGAGTCTAGCATTTCGGCGTAGTTTGCCGGGTGCCTGGGTTGGTGCTTCTGCGCTTGCAGCTCCATCAAGCGTATTGTTGCCAGATTGCATCACACGAGATACAGCATCTAGGCCGCGAACTCATCTGGAATAGGAGCGTACCCTTCATGAACGTTGCGAAGAGCTATTGGTGCGGGAGTTTTTTGGCTGGAAGCCGGCCGCTGTTGCTTGGACTGGTTGTGTGGGCCGGGATTCTGCCGGTGGGGGCATACGCGCAGGCAGCGCCTGTCAAAACGACGGACACGAGCAATGACGATACGGAGGGGAAGGCGGCGGCGATATCGCTGACGGCTACTCCCGAGGAGCGGAGCCGGGAGGCGTGGTCGCTGCTGACTACCGCGGCGACCGACGCGAAGCATCCGCAGACACGCGTTCAGGCACTGGCGGCGCTGGGGTTGATGCGTAGTCCCAGGTCGGACAAGATGATCGCCGATGCCATGAAGGATGACGACCTGGATGTGCGGACCGCCGCGGCGCTGGCGGCGGGAGAGACGAAGGACCGCAACCTCACCACGAGTCTGCGTGTGCTGCTGGACGACAAGGAGCCGCAGGTGGCCTTTACCGCGGCGATCACGCTTTGGAAGATGGGGGACAAGTCGGGGGAGGACATCCTGATGGCGATTGTGGATGGCGAGCGCAGCGCTGGCCCGACGATGATGCATGGCACCGCACACAGGCTGAGCAAAGACCTGCACGATCCGGCGATGCTGGCGCGTCTCGGCGCGATGCAGGGAGCGGCCATGCTGCTGGGGCCGTTCGGCTTCGGGATTACGGCGTATGAGTATGTGCGGAAAAATGGTGGGGACCTTGCGCGCGTGTCGGCGATCGAGGCGGTGTCGCAGGAGCGGACGGAGCCGATCCACAAAGAGCTGGTGGGCGCGCTTGGGGATAAAGATCCCGCAGTGCGGGCGGCGGCAGCGAAGGCGCTGGTGGGCTATCGGGACAAAGCTACGTCGATGGCGATCTATGGCTTGTTAGCCGATCCGAAACAGCCGGTGCGGCTGACGGCGGCGGCGGCTTATCTGCGGACTACGGGAGTTCCGGGGCCTGCGGTTGGAAACGCTAAGCACTAAAGCCGTTCGATGAGGTTGAGCTTCTCGAAGTAGGATGTTCCCATGCCCATCGGGATCGAAGAAGGTCATCCTGCAGAAACAATAGTGCGCCAACAATCCATCGCGCCATGGATACATACCGCATTTATTCTGGCGGTCCTGCTGCTGTGGGCCAGCTACGGTGCGCTTCGCACCAGGGCGCTGGTTAGCTCCATGCCGCATCCGGCGGCGTACATCTCCACGATCATCTTTGAGTCGCTGCTGGTTGGGTCGACGATTGCTGGGTTGTATAGGCGGCGGCAATTCATCTTTGACGTGATGGGTTCATTCTCGAAGAGAGGATTGTTGCGCGATGTTGGAATCGGGTTCGCCACCTACGTCGTTGGGCTCTTTGTGGCGGGGCTGGTCGGCCTGATGGCCAGGTCCGGGCCGTTGCATCTCGCGTATCGCACCGACATCGTGCGGGCGCTGGTGCCGCGGGGGTTTGGCGAACTGGCGCTCTGGATGGTGTTGAGCGCAGCTGCTGGGACTTGCGAAGAGTTTATCTTTCGCGGGTATCTACAGCGGCAGCTTACTGGCTGGTTTCGATCGGCGTCCGTCGCCATCGCTGTGTGCTCAATACTTTTTGGATGTCTCCATTTTTATCAAGGCGTGGCGGGCGTATTCCAGGTGGCCGCTCTCGGCGCCGTATATGGAATCGTTGCGCAATGGCGAGGCAATCTGCGCAGCGTGATGATTGCCCATTTCTTGCAGGACAGCATCACGGGGTTAGTGCTGTTCCTGCGGTTTCATTAGACGAGGAAGCGGGCGGCGGTGACCCAGCAGGTGGTGGGTAGGGTGAGGATGCGGTCGACGGCGAAGGTGTCGAAGTAGAGGCGGAGTTCGTGCTGGAAAGCTTCGTAGTTGGGGTGGTCTTGCTGCGGGACTACGGAGTAGGACATGACCTGGCCGCGGAAGGTGGGCCAGTCGAGCTGCTGGGTGCCGGGGAGTTGGGCCTGGTGGACGGTGGCTTCGGGGCCGAAGAGGGCGGGCATGTCTTCGTGGACGCGGTAGCCGGAGCGGACGTAGTTATAGTCGGTGCCGTGTTCGACGAGGATGCGTTCGAAGGCTTTGATCTGCGGATCGGGGTAGGGGTCGGTTGTGTCGTGGGCGCGTCCGGCGGAGACGAGGGCGATCCAGCCGGTGGGTTTGAGGATGCGGCGGAACTCGGCGAGGGCGCGATCTTTGTCGAACCAATGGAAGGCGCGGCCGGCGGCGACGATGTCGACGGCGGCGTCGGGAAGGGTGGTGGCTTCGGCGGTGGCGTCGATGATTTCGAGCTGCCAGCATTTGCCGAGGCGATCGAATGCGGCGCGCATCCGGTCGCGCATGTCGGCGTTGGGTTCGATGGCGAGGACGCGGTTGCGGTTTTCGAGGAAGACCTCGGCGAGCATGCCGGTCCCGGCTCCGATGTCTGCGATGAGCCATTCGGGGGTGAGGCCGCACCATGTGCGGAGGAGCGCGAGGACTTCTTCGGTGGGATATCGCTGGCGGTAGCGGTCGTAATCTTCGGCGCGGCCGCTGAAGCGGTTCGTGTTGTCGGTCATCATTAAATGAGATGCGGGTGGGCTAGCGTTCGACTGCGAGGGCGACGGAGTTGCCGCCTCCGAGGCAGAGTGCGGCGATGCCGCGATGGACATTGCGGCGCTGCATCTCGTGCAGCAGGGTGACGAGGATGCGGGCGCCGCTGGCTCCGATGGGGTGGCCGATGGCGACGGCTCCGCCGTTGACGTTGACGCGGTCGGGCGTCAGCCCGAGTTCGCGCATGACGGCGATGGCCTGCACGCTGAAGGCTTCGTTGAGTTCGAAGAGGTCGACGTCTTCGGTGCGCCAGCCGGCGCGGGCGAGAACTTTTTGCACGCCGGTGACGGGCGCGAGCATGACCCACTTCGGCGCGATGCCGCTGGTGGCTTGCGCGCGGATGGTGGCGAGCGGTGTGAGCGAGAGTGAGCGCGCGCGTTCGGCGGACATGACGACGACTGCGGCGGCTGCGTCGTTGAGGCCGGGTGCGTTGCCGGCGGTGACGGCGCCGCCGGGCTTGAATGCGGGACGCAGCGCGGAGAGGGAAGCGAGCGCTGCGGCAGGATGGTCGAGTGCGTCTTCGCGGATGCTCTCGTCGCAAGAGACGATGGTGGGGTCGCTGCCGCCGGGTCGCTTCGAAGGGGTTACCGGAAGAGTTACGGGCGCGATTTCCACAGTGAAGCGTCCTTCGCGTTGCGCGGCGGAGGCTCGGCGATGCGACTCGAGTGCGTAGGCATCCTGTTCGGCGCGAGGGATGGAAAACTTTTCGGCGACGAGCTCCGCGGTCGATCCCATGTGGATGTCTTCGCAGGCGCACCAGAGGCCATCGCGGATTATGGAGTCGATGACGGCGGAGTCTCCGATGCGGAGGCCTTTGCGCGCGTCGGGAAGCAGGTAAGGCGCGTTCGACATCGACTCCATGCCGCCGGCGACGACGATCTCTGCGTTGCCGGTTGCGATGGATTGTGCGGCCAGCGCAATGGCTTTTAGACCGGAGCCGCAGACCATGTTGAGCGTCGTCGCGGAGATGGTATCGGCGAGACCTGCGCGCAAAGCCGCATGGCGAGCGGGGTTTTGGCCGAGGCCTGAGGCGAGGACGCAGCCCATCAGGCACTCGTCGATGAGTCCCGCATCCAGAGTGGCGCGGTGGACTGCCTCGCGAATCGCGATGGCGCCGAGCTCGACCGCGGAGAGGCTGGAGAGTGCGCCGAGGAACTTTCCAACCGGCGTGCGCACCGCGGAGACGATTACGATCTCTTGCGATTCATCGCGCATGCATGCTCCTTTCAACCGACGACGAAGTATACGATTCTCGTGCAAGTGTGGCGTTCGCGATGCTGAACGAATGCTGAAAAAGACAGCGAGCGGCGAGCCGCGAGGACCGAGTGAAGGGAAAGTTTTCGCGAGCCGTCGAGGGGAAGACTGGTGAAGGGTGCGTTCGGGTGTCTTCCGGCGCTAAAAAAAATTGCGCAGAAGCATCGATTTTTCTTGACAGTTAATTTCGCGAAAACTATACCTTCGTTAGCTGCATAGATTGATGTTGCAGCATCGATGTCCAATCGATAGGGAGAATAGGCAAATGGCAACGAAGAAAGCAGCCAAGAAGGTAGTCAAGAAGGCGGCCAAGAAGGCAGCCAAGAAGAAGTAATCCAACCTAAGGCAAAGCAGAACGGGGGACGCTAAAAGCGTCCCCCGTTCTGCTTTCGATGGCGTCCCTGCTAGGGTTTCGCGGCGGTCTTCGGAGTGGAGAGATAGCCGGAGACCTTGTTCTTCTCGATGTTGTTGACGACCAGCTCAAACAGCACTGGGTCTTTGCCGGTGTAGAACTGGACCGGCTCATCGATGTTCTTGTCCTTCTTTTCGATGTTGCGGTCGTCGGCGCTGACGTTCAGGGTGTAGCGCGAATGCTTGTCGTCGACCTTCTTCAGTTGCAGCTTGACGGTGGAGAGCAGGGTGGGCTGGGCGCCCTTCTGTAGAGTGAACTCGATGTAGTTGCGGTCGCCCTTGTGCTTCAGTTCTTCGAGCTGATCGTGGTTCGTGGCGATGAGGCCGCTCATGACGCCGGCATCGCCGACGACGCGCTGCAACTGCGACTTGGTGGTTTCGAGGTCACTCTTGGTGGTGGCGACATCGGTCTTTACGCCGCCGACATCGGTCTTGACGTTGGCGACGTCATTGGACACGGCGCCGATCTGCTTCTGGGTGGCTTGTTGTTGCTGCGCGAGTCTTGCCGTGGCGGCCGTCTGTTCGCGCTGCGCGCTCATGATGGCCTGGGCGCGCACGTCGATCTGCTTCTGGGTGGCTCCGACGTTCTGGCTGAGCGTCTCCGCCGTAGCGCTGAGGCGGGCGTTGGTGGCGTCGAGCTGGTCGGCAAGGTCGCCGGCTTTCTTATCGGATGCGGCGAGTTTCTGCTCGGCGGAGTTGAGGTGGTTTTGCAGCCCATAGCACCAGGCCAGCGCTCCGATTCCGATTAGCGCTGCGACCAGGACCGCTGCGATGAATGCTCCCGAGGCGGACCGCTCGGCTACGACTGGTTCCGTGTCACTCATTGATTGTCTCCTTGTGGGATCTTCTTGCCGGCAGAGCGGAAGACGCTGGCGCCGCCGCAAACTATAGATGAGACTATAGCTCAGAATGTTCAGCGGGCCGGGGGCCAGGGATAAAAGTCGGCAATGACCGCCGGGGCAAATGGAGGGAGACCGGGGCCGGAGGAGGAGCCCACTCCCTTTGCAGCCATGGCGATATTCGCACCCGGATGGGGCGCAAGCGTGACAAGCGTTTCGCCGCTGCGCTATAACCGTAGATACTCTTGAAAACGCCGCGCGGAGAAGGCTAGAACATGTCAACAGCTGTTGCAAGCAGGGGTTTGGAAGGCATTGTCGCCACTACATCGTCAATTTGCTGGATCGATGGAGACGCCGGCGTTCTGTCCTATCGCGGCATCGACATCCATGAGCTGGCGACGCGCTCGACGTTCGAGGAGACGACCTACCTCTTGTGGTTTGGCACGCTGCCTACGCGGGCGCAGCTCGCGGAGTTTACGGTGCATCTGGCGGCGGCGCGCACGCTGAACTGGCGGATCATCGAATTCCTGCGCAGCGTCCCGACCGATGCGACCCCGATGGAGGTTCTGCGGACGGCGGTGAGCCTGCTGTCTCTGTATGACGCGGATGAAAAAGATTCGACGCACGACGGCAACGTTCGCAAGGCGTACCGGCTGACCTCGCAGATCGCGATGATCGTGGCGATCTTCGACCGCATCCGCAAGGGCAAGGTAATTGTCGACGCGGATAAGACGCTCTCGCACGCCGCGAATTTCTGCTGGATGCTGAATGGAGTGAAGCCTTCGGAGACGGCGACCAAGGCGTTTGATATCGCTCTGATCCTGCATGCGGACCATGAGCTGAACGCGAGCACGTTCGCGGCTCGGGTGATTGCGGCGACGCTCTCGGACATGCACTCCGCGATTACGGGCGCGATCGGGGCTCTGAAGGGACCGCTGCACGGCGGCGCGAATGAGGCGACGATGAAGCTGCTGTATGCCATCGACGCGGCCCATGCCGACCCGGTCGAATATGTGAAGCAGATGTTCGCGGAGAAGAAGAAGATCTCGGGCTTCGGGCACCGGGTGTATCACACGGAAGACCCGCGGGCGACGCACCTGCGCAAGATGTCCGAGGACCTGGGCAAGTCGGCGGGGGACACGAAGTGGTTCGATATGTCGCGCAAGATCGAGCTGTTCGTGAAGCAGGAGAAGAAGTTGAACGCCAACGTCGACTTCTATTCCGCCTCGACCTATACGACGCTGGGGATCGACGTCGATCTGTTCACGCCGATCTTTGCGGTGAGCCGCATCGCGGGCTGGGTGGCGCATGTAATCGAACAGCATGACGACAATCGGCTGATCCGCCCGCGCGCGGACTATGTAGGGCCACCGTATCCGGAGCCGTACATCCCGATCGCGCAGCGGTAGCTGAAAATACTCCGCCGGAGGCCTATGCCGCAGGGTGAGCCGCGATCGTTTCCCGGTTACAACTCTTCGGTTGTGGGCGGGTGATTGTCTGGTAGCCTTATCGTCGATCTCCTGGGGAACTTTTCCTTGTCCACCTTGCAAATCTGCCGTGGCCTGCTGCTTTGCTCTGCCGCCTCCGTCTTCCTGATGCCCGCCCTTTCCGCGGGTGCGCAGGCGATCGCCGCCAACGAGGCGGAGGAGATGGGCGGCATCAGTGCCGTTGCGACCGGCGACGACAGCGGACCCGCGGGCATCGTCCCGGCTATGCGTGGATTCAATGCTTCGATCGGCACGAGTTCGCAGCACGATTCGAGCAATGGCTGGTCGTCTCTGCTGACGCCGAACGTTGCTTATCGCCTGAACCGATATTTCAGCATGGACGCAGGGGCGCCGGTGTACGTGTACATCAACATCGATGCGAACGTGGGTACGAGGACGAAGCCGGTCTTCGAATACTCGCCGAAGAAGGGCGTCTTTGGGGACACGAGCCTGTCGTTCCACGCCGATACGAGCGTGCATACTGTCGACTACGACGGGACCGTCTCCATGGGCATGCCCTCGGGCAATACCGACTATGGGCTGGGCGCGGGGCAGGTGACGTATAACCTGAACAATCATTTCGAGAAGAATTTCGGGATGTTCAACCCCGACGTCGAGATCGGGTTTGGCGATACCAGCACTCTGGTGGATGCGCGCGTGCTCCGGAGTTTCATTGCGGTGGGGCCGATGATGCACTTCCAGGCCGGAACCGAGGTCGATCTGCCGCTGAACATGAGCTTCGAGGCCGATGCGTACGAGGAGCTGCCGCTCTCGAAAGATATCGTGTACTCGACGACCGGCAAGGGCAAGAGGAAGGTGACGACCGCGACCAACCACGCCCCGCCTGAGGACAACGGCTTCATTACGTCGCTCGATATCCCCCTTAGCCGCCATGTGACGCTGTCAGGCTTCTACAGCCGGAGCCTGCGCGACCACGACGATGTTGGAGGGTTCTCGTTCACTTTTCTGCTGAAGCCGCCGCCGCAGCTCTTGGAGTCGATTCGCTAGCCGCGCGCAGGCGTAAACTTGAAGAGTATGCGCCGAATTTATATGGACGCGAATGCCACGACGCCGGTACTTCCGGAGGTGTTGGAGGCGATGCGGCCGTTCTGGGCGGAAGCGTTTGGCAATGCCAGCTCGATCCATCAGCAGGGACAACATGCGCGGGCGGCGGTGGACCGGGCGCGCGAATCGGTTGCGGGGCTGCTGGGATGCCGCGCGGCGGAGGTGGTGTTCACCTCGGGCGGTACGGAGAGCGACAACCTTGCGCTGTTCGGCGTTCTCGCGCCGGGGGATCACCTGATTACCAGCAGTATCGAGCACCATGCGGTGCTTCATGCCGCTGAAGCGCTTGCTGAACGCGGGGTACACGTCACGTTTCTGCCGTGTTCGGCGGAGGGCGTGGTTGAGGTCGCGGTGCTGGATGCCGCGCTCAGGCCGAATACCCGGCTGGTCAGCGTAATGCTGGCGAACAACGAGACTGGGGTGATTCAGCCGGTGCGCGAGTTGGCGGACCGTGCCCACGCGGTCGGGGCGCTTTTTCACACCGATGCCGTGCAGGCTGCGGGCAAGCTGCCGGTGGATGTCTTGAACGTAAAGGCGCTGGGTTGCGATCTGTTGAGCATATCGGGGCACAAGATGTACGCGCCGCAGGGTACAGGCGCTCTTTTCGTGCGGCGTAACGTGCGGCTCCGGCCGCTGTTCTTCGGCGGGTTGCATGAGCGCGGACGACGCCCTGGAACCGAGAATGTCGCGGGGATTGTGGGGCTGGGGAAGGCGGCGGAGATGGCGCGGGAGTGGCTTGCTTCCGGCGGCATCGAATCGCTCGCACGGTTGCGGGACCGGCTGGAGCTGGGAATTCTCGCCGCGGTTAAGGAGGGTGGTGTAAACGGCGGTGGAGCGGCGCGCGTGGCCAATACCAGCAACCTGTACTTCGACCATGTGGAGGCGGAGGCGCTGGTGATTGCGCTCGATCTGAAGGGGCTTGCGGTGAGTGGCGGTTCGGCGTGCCAGTCGGGCGCGACGGAGCCCTCGCATGTGCTGACGGCGATGGGGCTGAGCGAGGCCCGTGCGCGGGCTAGTGTGCGCCTCTCGCTGAGCCGGATGTCTACGGAGGATGAGGTGGATCGTGCCGTGGAACTGGTGCCAGCGGCAGTGGTGCGGCTGCGCGAGCTGAGCCCAAGCTATCGCAAAGTGGTTGCGGCCCTCGTCTAGCTTGCAACAAAAGCTGCTTACAGGTACCAGGGGATATTGACGACGATGATGCGCTGATTTCCCTTGAGCAGAAGGACGAGCTTGAGGAGTTGGACGCGCTGGTTGTGCAGCAGGTTCTCCCACCAGTGTCGGACGACGAGCTCGGGCAGCAGGACGGCGATCTTGCGGCCGGGGTTCTGGCGTTCGAGTTCGAAGATGTATTCGATCAGCGGGCCGATCACCAGGCGAAAGGTGGAGTGCAGGGTGACGAGTTCGGGTTCGGCGAGGCCTTCTTTTTTGATGGGGCCGATCACTTTTTCTTCCCACACGATACAGAGCGCCTGCTCGCCTTCGTCGCAATCGACGTTGACGACCTTGATCTCCTTGGAGAGCACCATGCCGAAGCGCATGGCTTTTTCGGTGATGCGGTCCCATCGCGCCATGGGGATGACGACGAGGGGCTGCTCGAGGTTGGCGGTGTTGAGGGGGGTCATGTCGACCATTTCGCCCTTGACGCGGGTGTAGTGGCGCTTGACGCCCATCATGATCCCGATCAGCAAGGGCACCAGGATCACCGTCACCCATGCGCCCGCCATGAACTTCGTGACCAGCACGATGATCAGCGTGATGCCGGTGGCCAGCGCGCCGAGGCCGTTGAGGAACAGTTTCAGTCCACGGTGCCGCTCCTCGGGACACTTCATCCAATGCCTGACCATGCCGGCCTGGCTCAGTGTGAAAGCCATGAACGCGCCGATGGCGTAGAGCGGGATGAGGAAATCAGTGACGCCGCCGCTGATAATCAGGATGACCGCGGTAAATCCGGTGAGGGCATAGATGCCGTGCGAGAACAGCAGGCGCCGCCCGCGCAGAATGAAGACGTGGGGCAGGTAGTCCTGCACCGCGATGGCGCGGGCCATGCGCGGAAATCCGGCGAACGCCGTGTTGGCGCTGAACGAAAGCGCCGCGAGGACGCCTCCCATGGTGAGGTAGTAGAACCATCCGCGCCCAAAGACCGCGGCGACTTCAAGACTGAGGACGCTCTGGTAGGTATGCACCTCCGGGTTCATGGCAGTCACGCCGTAGGCCTTTGCCACATAGGCCAGCCCGAGGAGAAGCACGATCAATATGCCGATGATCACGGTCAGCGTCATATTGGCTCTTTTAGCCCGGGGTTCGCGGAAGGCGGTCACGCCGTTCGATACCGCCTCGACTCCGGTCATCGCCGCGCATCCGTTGGAGAACGTTTTCAGGATGAGCCATACAAGCGCGACCCTGGTCAAGGTAGGCATCGCAGTCACGATCGGCGGAGGCGGCGCGGACAGCGAGATCGGATGCCCGTGCGTGGCCCATACGTGATACAGCCCAACCGCGATGGTCGTCAGCAGGGTGGTCACGAACACGAACGTCGGGAGCATGAACGCGAACCCCGATTCCTTGACGCCGCGCATGTTCACAATCGTGATGATTGCCAGGATGAAGAGGCACATGACTAACTGGTGGCGATGAATGGACGGCAACACGGGAACCAGGGCGCTGACCAGCGCGGTCACTCCGGCGGAGATGCCTACCGCGGCGGTGAGGATGTAGTCGATCATCAGCGCGGCCGCGGCCAGCAGGCCAGCGCCGTTGCCCAGGTTTTCACTGGCCACCGTATACGATCCGCCCCCGTTGGGGTAGGCGATGATGGTCTGCATATAGCTGAAATACAGGATTGTCAGCAGGATGAGGATTGCGGTAAATACCGGAAGCAGAAAGTGGGAGACGCCCCACAGGCCCAGCGGAATCAGCAGAGACATCGCGGCTTCCGGTCCATACGCCGCGCTGGTCAGGCCATCAAGTCCGAAGATCGGGATTCCTGCTGTGACACCGATGTGTTCGTCATGCTCTGCACTAGTTGCCAGAGGTTTCCCAAATACAACGTCACGTATGGCCATGTAAGTAGAATATTACGACAGTAGTCCAGTGTTTTTATGTCTTTTTTAGGGGGTTTTTCATCCGTGGCGCGGATGGATGCCGCGGCGGCCCGATAAAATGCGAGTGCGGCAAGGAACCGGGGAGATGCTACTCTTCGGTGATCCGGTGTGAAAATCAAAAGCGTAGAGGTGATCCATGAAAGTCCGGACGCTTACGAAACTATCGGGACCTGTTCTTCTTGTTTTGCTCGCCGCTCCCTTTAGCCTCCACGCGCAGAGCCAGCCTCTCCCGGTAAAGCCGGGGCTTTTGGGAGATGTCGGCGAGCTCGTCCAATGCTACGGCGCTTCCGGCGGAAGCGGAGTTCGAATGTTAGAAGCTGTCCAGAAACTTCGCCCTATGATGGATGCGATTTCGAGGCACAGGGAGAGATGCCTGTCCCAGGGGCTAAAGCCCCGAATTTGTGGTCGCTATGATGTCCGGGATGAATCCCGGATCTATCTCAGAAGCAAGAGCGACAGCAAATCCCGGAGCCTGTCTAAAAACTCCGGTAGGGCTGTTGGCAAATCGTCCCGCATGGAACAGACAACGACGAAATGCAGGGGTCCTTCACTTCGTTCAGGATGACGCCGTAAAACAAATAGCAACAAAAGAGAGTTTTTAGACAGCTTCTCAGAAGCAGGAGCAACAGCAAATCTCAGGAGCAAGAGCAACAGCAAGTCTTCAGAAGCAAGAGCAACAGCAAACGGGCACACATTGCCAAGTTTTTAGACAGGCTCTTACGGAACCCTTGATGCCGACTCTCCCTTTTCGTGTATCTCGGACAGCATGCGTCGTGCTCTTCGCGACGGCTGCGTTTGCTCGAACGGTTGCCGGTCAAGCTGTTCCGATCCTGATCACAGCCGATCTCACCGAGACGCCGCGCAAGCTCTACCATGCGGAGATTGACCTGCCGGTAAAGCCGGGCGCGTTGACTCTGACGACTCCGAAGTGGATTCCCGGCAATCATCGACCGACCGGGCCGGTAGACGACATTACCGGCGTGGTGTTTACCGCGAACGGCCAGACGCTGCCCTGGCGGCGCGATGATGTCGACCTCTATCAGTTCCACCTGACGATTCCCAAAGGCGCTACTACCCTGCATGCGCATCTCGACTGTATCGTCACGGCGCGCGCGACGACCAAGATGGCGGTGCTGGAGTGGGAGAAGCTGCTGTTGTATCCCGCGAATACTCCGGTGAAGGATATTTCGGTGCAGCCTTCGGTGACGGTTCCGGCGGGGTGGGGGATCGGGACTGCGCTGACGCCGATCGCCAACAATGTGCCGCCCGCGCCGGCTACGGGAGTCGATGAGGCGGGCCACGCTCCTGCTGCCGGAAGCGCCACGACCCGGTTCGCGGTGACGACTGTTGAGCAGCTTCAGGACTCGCCGGTGATTGCGGGGCAATACTTCCACGAGTTTGCCCTGGCACCGGAGATTACGCCAAAGCACTATCTCGATGTGGTGGCGGATGCGCCCGAGGATGCCGAGCTGCGTCCGGAGTTTCTGAAGGAGGTCGCCAACCTCGTGCGTGAGACGGGCGCGATGTATGCCTCGCGCCACTACAACGTCTATCACTTCCTGCTGACGCTCTCCGACATTGCGGGTGGCGAAGGGCTGGAGCATGGACAGTCGTCAGACAACGGCGTGGATGAGAAGGCGTTCTCCGACGACAGGCATCAGCTTGGCGACGCGGATCTGCTGGCGCATGAGTTTACGCACTCGTGGAATGGCAAGTATAGGCGGCCGGCGCGGCTCTATCAGCCGGACTTTGCGACTCCGCAGCAGGGCGACCTGCTGTGGGTGTACGAGGGCATGACGCAGTACCTGGGGAACGTGCTGGCGGCGCGGTCGGGGCTGAAGTCGCAGGAGCAGTATCGGGATCTGCTGGCAATTTCCGCGGCGAATTTGGACAACAAGCCTGGACGCGAGTGGCGCAGCACCGAGGACACGGCGATCTCGTCGAGCATCCTGCGCGGCGGTGCGCCCGTGTGGGCGAACTGGAAGCGCGGCCAGGACTACTACCAGGAGGGCGAGCTGCTGTGGCTGGATGCGGATACGCTGATCCGCAAGCTGACCAACGATGCGAAGTCGCTGAACGACTTTGAGCATATCTTTCTGGCGAAGGGCGGCAACACTGGCCCGCTGATTGTTCCGTATGAGCTTCCGGAGATCGTCGCGGACCTGTATCAGGTCGCGCCGTACGACTGGGCGAAGTTTATCCACGATCGCATCGTCAACATTAACCCCCGCGCCGATCTAGCGGGTATCGAGCAGGGCGGCTACAAGCTGGTTTATGCGGAGAAGCCGAGCCGGGGCGAGTCGACGCTGGCCTCTACGACGCCGACCGGAGGCATCGATGTGTGGTACTCGCTCGGCATCCGTATCAACTCCGCCGGGACGATCAGTGACGTGCGCTGGGATGGGCCTGCGGACAAGGCGAAGCTTACTCCGGGGCAGAAGATCTTTGCGGTGAACGGCGTCGTCTTCTCGGGCGATGTGTTGCGCGCGGCGGTCCGCGAGGCAAAGGGGAAGGCCGAGTCGATTCATCTGATTGTGCAGACGAACAACCTCGTCTCGCTGGTCGATCTCGACTATCACGATGGCGAGCGTTATCCGACGCTGGTGCGAGTGGATGGAACGGCGGATTATCTGGACGAGATCACCAAGCCGCTGACGACGCCTCCGTCGGCGGCCACACCTCCGGCTGCTGCTCCGGCGCCTGCGACACCGTAGATACCGCGTCAGCGGCCATGCAGAAGTGACTGCAGCATCTTCGATCCTGTCCCGCCTGGCTCGTCCTGGTCGCCTGCGCCGCGCGGCCCCCACGTCCAATAGAGCGAGAAGTAGGTGTAGGTCTCGGGCTGGCCGTAGACGCTTTTCCCTGCGGCGAAGAGCAGGTCGAAGCCTTCTTTGAACTCGTAGATTCCGCCAGCGTCGAGCATCGTGGAAGATCGTGTCGCGTCCGATGTGATGGGGCCATGGCCGAAGAGTTCTGCTCCGAGTGTGATCTTCTTGTTCAACTGGCGCTGCACCAGCCATCCGGCGAATGGGTAGTTCCTGAAGCCATTCTGCGGGACGATGGCAGCGCCGCCGCCGCCGTAGCTGGTCCATTGGCGATCTGCGGGCCCCCAGCTCTTCTGCAGCCACAGCGGGATGCGATACCAGGTCTTCCCGACGCCGAGGCCGTTGTCCGCGTTCCCGCTCGGCAACTCAATGAAGGGAAAGATGCCGGCCTCAGGAAGTTTTTTGGTCTCCCTGGCGAAGCGGATCTTCGCTCCGATCTCGGTATCGCCGAAGCCGTAGTGCACCGCGCCTCTATCGGGAGGGAAGGCCGCTTCGAGGGGCACGACCAGGTGAAGCTGCACGTTGGGGACAACGCCATAATTGACCTCGTAACTGGGGATCTCGAGTGTTGTGCCGTCGGTAGCGGTGCCGTCCGAGAGCTCGAAGGCATACATCTCAAAGTGGCGAAAAGCGACGGGGTCGGGATCGTCGGTCTGGAAGGGCGGCCCTGCGAATGCTGGTGCGCAGGTTAGCGCGCGCAGGGCGAGGCCGAGCAGAATCACAGCCATCCGCGTCGTGACCCGTCGCTTCATCGCCTCGTGCATTCTCCCTGCTTGCGGTGTTCCGAGAATACTTGAGACGCGGATCTTGCGATAATGGAGGTGCGGGAGTTTTATCATGCTGCAAAGATCATCGCCAGAGCCGGAGACCATCGCAGTAGCCATGTCGGGAGGAGTAGATTCCTCTGCCGTCGCGGCGTTGCTGCGCGCGGAGGGCCATACGCTCGTCGGTCTGACGCTGCAGTTGTGGAACCAGCGGCGGCTCGCAGGACACGAGGGCATGCCCGAGGCAGTGCGCGGGCGATGCTGCTCGATCGACGATGTGTACGACGCGCGTCGCGTGGCGGAGCATCTCGGGATTCCGTATTACCTCGTCAATCAGGAGGCGCGGTTTGAGGCCGAGGTGGTGCGGCCGTTTGTGGAGGAGTATCTTGCCGGGCGAACGCCGATTCCATGCACACTCTGCAACAACCACCTGAAGTTCGACGCGCTGTTGATGACGGCGCGGCAGATTGGGGCGGACCGCATCGCGACGGGGCACTATGCGCGAAATCGGTTTGACGAGGCTCGCGGGCGATGGATTCTTTCGCGGCCTGAGGACAAGTCGAAGGACCAGACGTATTTTTTGTTTGGGCTGACGCAGGAGCAGCTCTCGCGCACGATGTTTCCGCTGGGCGAGATGCAGAAGCCCGTGGTGCGGCAGATGGCGGCGGATGCGGGGCTGGCGTTGGCGGCGAAGCCTGACTCGCAGGAGATTTGTTTTATCCCCGGAGGCGACTACTCAGCGTTTCTGGCGGCGTATCTCGATGAGCAGGGCGAGTTCATGCCGGACAGCGCGGGCGAGCTGGTCACCGCGGGCGGCGAAGTGGTGGGCGCGCACTCCGGCATTCACGGCTTCACGGTGGGGCAGCGCAAGGGCTTGCATGTGAGCGCGGCGGGCTCGGGCAATACGCAGCCGAAGTATGTGCTGGCGATCCATCCCGACTCGCACAAGGTGACGGTAGGCAGCGACGAGGAGCTGATGTCGCGCGAACTGGTAGCGGATCGGCTGAACTGGGTTTCGGTTGCTGGGCCTGGAGATTTTATCGGGGGCGAGATGCGGGTGCGGGTAAAGATTCGCCACCGCCACGAGCCCGCATGGGCGACGTTGACGGCGGCGGGTGAGGGGTTGGCGCGTGCAGTCTTCGATGAGCCGCAGCGTGCGATAACGCCGGGGCAGGCGGCGGTTTTTTATGACGGGGATGAGGTGGTGGGCGGTGGCTGGATCGTCTAGCGGCTAATTTTCCGGTGGGCGTTCGATGTGTTCGATGATGACGCCCGGTGAGATGGCTTTGCCGGGCACTAGCTTTAGGCCGATTTTTTGAATCTCGCTTTGTACGGGACCACCGCCGCCCATGCGGTCGACCATCTCCTGGGGCATGCTGTAGGGTATTGCGGTCAGAGTGAAATCGTACTTGGCGTTAAGCCCGGTCTTGTTGATGACGTCCTTATCCGTGATGTGGTGGGCAACGAGAGTATCGGCCAGGTTCTGCATGGTGTAGCCCTGGAAGTAGATATCGAACCCATTTTGGCCGTAGAAGCTCGTCCCTTTGAGCACATCGCCGTTTGGGAGGGTTTTGGTCTCTCCATCGACGTACTCTTTCAACTTCGATTTGCCTGAGACGACGAGATCGTAAACAGGTTCCGTACGATCGTTTGGATGCAGCCGTAACTTCAGTGCATCCTCAAGCACGGCGCGAACCATGAGGCGCTTTGCCTGCAGGTCCATCTTCTGCCAGATTTCAACGTCTTCGGCTGCAACTTTTGCCTGGAAGTCATATAGATCGTTGGAGACCCAATCCGGTGCGTCAACTACTTTGGGCCCCATAGTGAGGTACGCGAAATAAATCATGCGCTCGACCGGCTGACCGTGATAGGCAATCGAGTCGCCGTTGTCCGGGATTTCGATGCGCGAGGAGCCGTGGGTTTCTGTGCGGCGGAAGGAGACGATGTCGAAAGCGAGCGGCTTGCCATTGGCGCCGAGCGGAATGCTGGCGGTTTTCACTGGCGCTGGGGTGGGCGGTGCGTTTGGCGACTGGGCAAAGAGAGCCGCAGTCGCCCATCCGGCGAAGAGCAGTGACGATATCCGTTTCCAGACAGACACAGTGCGTCTCCTCTTTAAGGATTGGTTCCTCTTAAAAAATTGCGACCGAAACTACGGAGCCCGATGGAGTCGCATGTGAGACGTTGCGGGGATGAAGATAGCTCTCAGCTCCCAAAGATTTATTTGCGAGTGGCCGATCTACGGCAGCTTCGCGGCTTCGGCGATGGGGTCCCAGTGGTCGGGGCCTTTCTTTGGGCCGCCGAGGAAGGTTGCGGGGAGGTACTGCTTCACCTCGGCGGCGGTGAGCTGGTGCGACCATGGGACGCGCGTGGAGGGGCTGGCTCCGGGGCCGGTTGAGCCGGACTCTGCGTAGTAGGCGGTGGTTTCGTTCTTCGCGCTTGACCAGTTGTTCCAGCCGACGGGGTTCATCTCGGCTGGGAGTTCGGTGTTGATGTAGATGACGCGGGAGTAGGGACGCCAGGGGCGTCCGAGGCCAATCATGCGACGGTTGGCGGCGACGGATTCTGCGCCTGCGGCACTGGCGTTGGCACTGGTGGCGGGTGTGGCGTCGTTATAGCTGGTGGTGACTTTGCTGTTGAGGATGACGTAGCCGGTGGTCTGGTTGGCATCGGTGCGCGACTGCGCGGTGACGAAGCCGGGGCCGTTGGAGTTGAGGACATCGTGGTCGAAGACGGCGGTGGCGTTGCCGAAGATGTAATCGACTCCGCCTTCGACGTAGGAGTCGACGTAATACTGGCGTCCGTAGTCGGCGAAGAGGGTGTCCTGGTGGCCGAGGAAGCGGCAGTGCTTGAAGATGGAGCGGTCTCCGCGGTCGGCGACGGCGACGGCCTGGCCGGTATTGCCGGCGGTGTTCTCAAAGGTGATGTTGTCGGCCTCGAAGCCCGTGCCGTTGATCTCGACCGTTTCAGTGAAGAAGGTTCCACCGGCGGTGCGGGCGTTGAGTGAGTTGATGATGACCACATCCGCGGGCGTCTTGCCCATGCCGATCAGCGTGATGTTGTTGTGGTTCTGGGTCACGATGATGCGCTCGTTGTAGGTGCCGGGTTGGATCTCGATGAAGACGCGGCCAGGGGTGCCGTCAGGATTTGGCGTGGCGAAGGGATGGTGGTCGAGGGCGTTGACGATCGTGGGGAACTCTTTGGTGCCTTCGATGCCCGTCTTGACGTCGTGGGAGACGCGGACATGAACGTCGGCGGCGTGCGCGGCTACGGACGAGAGAGCGAGGGCGGTGGCGATGGCAAAACAGGCTGGACGCGTCATCGGAGAAGGGTAATGCGGGAGGCCACATCGCGCAATGCCGGTGCGAAGGCCGGGGCGAAAGAGACAGGCACGGCACATCAGGGTCGCGATTTTGCCGTCGCAGCTTCACGAATCTCGCGTGAGCCTTCCGCCCACCTTCCGGGGTCGATCTCGGGGAAGATGCTGTCTCTGCGTTCGATCTCCGCCAGACGGTTCGTCATGTGTTCGTTGAGCACGGCGTCCGTGTCGAAGGCCTGCCAGATCGCTTTCAACTCCAGGAACTGATCGTTGTGGGTGAGGAAGCGCATCTCGGCATAGTCGCGTGCGGCTCCGGTGGTGATCAGAGACTGCCAGTCTGAGGACTCGAGCAGAAGCAGCTCACGGCAAAGCTGTTGCACGATTCGCAGGCCAAGCGGAGAGCCGCGCCATTTGCCTCGCGAGCAAACGTCGCGGAGGAAGAGTTCCGCGGGGTAGATGTGGGTGTAGGTCCAGTGGGTGTCGGGGTTCATCCAGACCTGATGGTTGCCCCCGGCTCCCCACGATCCTTCGCGCATCGCGACCGAACCTGCCCTTGGGTATTGGTCTAGGTATTGGCTGCAAGTTATTGTAGATATGCAGGTTTTGTTGTCATGTAAAGTGCGGCAGACTGCCTCCAGCCAGTGTGCTCCCTCGAACCACCAATGGCCGAAGAGCTCCGCATCGAAGGGCGCGGAGAGAATCGGCGGAGCCTGCCGATCGAAGCCTGGAGAGAGAGCGTCCTGCACGATCTGGACGAAGTGGCTGGCGTGGGACTGGACACGCTCGACTGCCTGCTCCGGCCGGTAAGGCTGCTTGTCGGCAATGTCGACGGTGCGACCGGTGACCTCCCAGTAGCGGTGTCCGCCGGGGAAGCGCTTCTTGTGGAAGTCGAGATAGCGTGGGTCGGCGGGGTAGCCCATATCGCTGGACCAGACCTGCATCCCGGTGCGGGGATCGCGGGGAAAGACCGTGGCCGCATCGCCGGTCGCGCCCCCGCGTGCGGAAGGGCCCTCCACATAGTAAGGCTGGTAGAGACGCCGGTGCGGCGGCGTATCGAGTTGGGCGTCTTCGATGAGCTGGGTATCGACGAAGAAATATTCGAGGCTGGATTCGGTGAGCGCCTGCTCGACCCCGATGCGCTCGAAGCCGGGTTGCGGCTCATTCGATCCGGCGGACAGGACAGGGTAGTTCCACAGGCCTGCGGGACGGTATCCGCACTCCGGCGCCCAGATGCCTCTCGGCGCACGGCCCAGATGGCGAATGTGGGTCGCCACGGCGGTGCGGACCTGCGCGCGAACACTCTCGTCGGTCCCCAGCAGAGGCATGTAGCCGTGGGTCGCGCCGGAGGTAAGAATCTCGATCATGCCGAGGTCGTTGAAGCGCCGGAAGCCGTCGATGATCTTCCCGCCCAGCGCGTTGAAGTCTTCGAGCGCGGTGGTGAAGAAGCGCTGCCAGAAGCGCGCGGTCTCGGCGAGGGTGGCATCGCCCGCCTGGATGAAGTACGCCTCGTCCTCGCGGGCGGAGACGATCTTGCGGGTGACGTACTTCGGAAACTCCGCGATGAATACGGGATGCGCAAGCTGCTCGAGCAGGATGGGCGAGAGATTGATATTGAAGTTGGCGGGAATGCCATCGCGCTCCAGGTTCCCGAGCACGCGCAGCAATGGCAGATAGGTTTCGGCGGCAGCTTCGAGCAGCCATTCCAGGCCATGCGGCCAGGTGCCATGGTTTACCACATAGGGGAGGTGGGCATGCAGCGTCAGGGCTAGAAACCCTGCCGGAGCGTCCTTAACAGCCTTCGTCACGAGCAACCTCAAGGTATTCGAGATAAAGCGGTTAGGTGCAGGAAGGAAGCGGCGAGTTGCCCCCGGACAAAGATTCGCGCGTGAGCGGGACGCTCCCGAAAAGTTAAAGCTCCACGCAGCTTACGTCAAGCGAGTTACAAAACCGTGAGCCGCTGCACGCGTTTACGGGTCGTTCCGGCGTTCCAGTGAACTTTCTGAGTTCCCCGACGGATTGGTGGTCACGCGAATGACGACTGAGTCGGAGAGTTTGAAGCGGACCACGGTCTCCGAAGGAATCTGCACCTGCTGGCCGCGCGTAACGCCCTGCGCGCCGGCTCCTACGCCTCCGCCCGCCGCTGCGCCGATGGCCGCGCCCTTTCCGCCGCCCAGGATGCCACCCAGGATCGCGCCCACGGCAGCGCCTCCGCCAACCTTCTCGGCGGTGTTCTTGCCGCGGCCTTCGCCTTGCCTGGTATAGCCGTCGGTCAGGATGTCGACATGCTCGCCCTTGCGATCGATCGAGTTCAGCGAGATCGTCAGCAGGGAACTGCCCTTGAAGTGCGTGGCGTTCTTCACGTCGTCGACGTGGCCGGTCACGGGAGTCCCTTGCGGTAGAACGACCATGCCGTCGACGACGAGGTCGGAGACAATCGCGCCAGTGAACTTGTCGCCGATCTGCGTGGTAGCGCTGTCGAGCGTCTGAGTGATTCGCACCGGAATCGCAAAGCCGGGGGAGAGCGTAATGCGATGCACTACCGGCTGGGGCGGCGGAGGCGGAGCAGGCTGCTCCTGTGCGATAAAGGGAGCGGGCTGCGGCGCGGGCGCAGGCGTGTTGCGCACAATAGGAGCCGGCGGCGGCGGTGGAGGAGGCGAGGCCTTTGCGATCGCCGCAGGCTTCTTCGCCTTCTGCTGCGCTCTGGCTGGAGAAGGGGGTGGCGAAGGCAGCGCAACCGCGGCAGAGGGCGCCGGGGCCGGCGGAGCGACGACGAGGTTATTGACTACGGTTCGCACACCGGCGACCTGCGCGGCATCCTGGCTCGCAATAGCGCGTGCCGTATCGCTGCTCACGTTTCCGTTCAGCGTGACCACCCCACTGGCCACCGAGGCCTGAATCGACTGGCCACCGAGATTCTGGTCGGAGGAGAGCGCCGTCTGCACCCGCGTATTCAGGCTGGCGTCGTCGGTCGGGGCGGGGTGGCTCTTGCAACCCGAAAGGACGAGGCTCAGAGAGAGTGCGAGTACGGCGGTGCGCGGTGCGGTAAAGATTGTTCGGACGTGCATGCGTTCCTTTCGTGCGTTCTCGATGCGGAGATCAATCCCGCGTCATCACGCATCCGTTCTTTGTATGCGATGCGACTGCATGGCCAATGGCTGCACAATCCATGGCCCGCGTTTCCTCTGGATTGGACGTATCGAATCCTATCCGGGTGTACATCCGAATCGCAACGGTTTCCGGCTGGCGCAGGTTCCACTCGTCTTTTGCAATGGTCGCTCACTGGCCCTGGGTCGCAAAGATGTTCGCGATGGTGCTATTGTAAGCATCTCCAGGGAGGGCTGGCCCGGGAAACTTTCCTGCGGGCCGGTATCATGGTCGAAACCGTACAAGGGTTTGCGGCGATCCTTCCACTCTGGCGCAACCCCAACCGGCTGAATGGCATCCACGCAGAGGGAGAAGTAGCGGCGAAGGTCGATTGTCCGGGCACAGGACACGCGGGCGTAACGGTGTTACATTCCACAAGAAGAATTCGTATGGGCGAGAGGCAGTTAGCCTCTGCCGGATTTCAGGTCGAAGAGGAGAAGACGATGGCAGACAATGAAAACGGAACAAGCGGGCTCGGATGGTTTCTGGCCGGCCTTGGGATCGGCGCTCTGGTAGGAGTGCTGTACGCGCCAAAGGCGGGCAAAGAGACACGCGAAGACATCGTGAATGGCGCACTGGAAGCGAAAGAGAAGGCTGGCGAACTCGTCGAACAGGGCAAGCAGATCGCCTCCGAATACGTGGAGCAGGGCAAGCAGAAGGCTGCCGAACTCGTTGAGCAGGGCAAGCATCAGGCAAAGGAAACGGTGGAGAAGGGCCGCGAATACTACGAGCGAGGCCGCACCCAGTGGACCCAGTATGTCGAAAAGGGCAAAGGGCTGGCGCATGAGCAGCAGGTCAAGGTGACTGCAGCGGTGGAAGCCGGCAAGGAAGCCTACGTCAACACGACAGTGGAGACTCCCGTTTAGTCAGGCACGGAGAGCTGGCGTCCGCGTCTGTGCGCCAGCGGATCTTTGTGCGCCCATGCGACGGTTACGATAGGAATTGAGTACGGAGAAAGACGAATGGCGATACTGGCGATGTGGTTTCAGGAGACGGACACGATCTCTTCGGGCAATTCGAAACTCCTGATTGCTTTCATCGGGCTGGTGGCCATCGCCATGGTGGCGCAGGCGATCGTGACGATCGTGGTTTCGATCAAGGCCGTGAAGGCCATGAAGCAGTTGAGCGCGACCGCAGAGGAGTTCAAGACGAAAGCGTTGCCGCTGATCGACTCCGCGATGCACATGGGCCACACTGCTCATCAGTTGCTGCATGACACCGCTCCCAAGGTAAAGCTCATCACGGACAACCTCGTTGAGACCAGCGTGGTTGTGCGCCACTCCGCGCAGGAGTTCGACCGGACAATCGCAGACGCCAATATACGTACGCAACGCCAGGTTGCGCGCGTCGATGGCATGGTCTCGACTGCGCTTAACACCACAGCCGAGATTGTGGATGCGGTCGGCAATGGAATCCGCGGGCCGGTGCAGAAGATCGCGGCGATGGCGAACCAGGCGAAGGCAACGATCGAAGGAATCCTCGCCCGGATCAGGACCAAGGGCGCGGGGTCGCCGTTCAACCGCTAGATTTGCGGCCTCGCTGCTAAAATGAGGTGTGAAGTCCTCCGTCCTCGATTTATCCACTGAAGGTACGATCCGCACGCTTGAGCCGCCTGTTTCCGCGCGCCCGAAGATCGGCTTCGTCTCGCTGGGATGCCCCAAGAATCTGGTGGACTCCGAAGTGATGATGGGGCTTCTCGACCGTGCGGGCGGGGAGTTGACCGCACGCGCCGAAGACGCCGAGATCCTGGTCGTCAACACCTGCAGCTTCATTGATTCGGCCAAGCAGGAGTCGGTCAACACCATCCTCGAGATGGTGCAGCACAAGCGCGAGAATGGCGGCAAGGCTCAGCGACTGATCGTCGCCGGATGCCTGGTGGAGCGGTATCGCGATGAGATTCGCAAAAATATTCCCGAGGTCGATGCCGTGGTCGGCACCGGCGAGTTGGAGGCGATCCTTGAAGCCGCGGGATTGAGTGTGCCGCCTGCATCTGTCGCGAGCGCATCTCCCTTTCAGATTCTCACCACGCGGGCTGCGTCGTCGGTGCATCAGCACAGCTTGCCGCTCGATTCGGCCGAGCGCGCGCCGCAGTTGAATACAAAATTTCGCGCGGAAGGCGATGCGCGGGAGCAGGCGGGACGCTTCTCCCGCGAGCAGTGGGACGGCGCCAGCGCTGCGCTGCCCGAGTACCTCTACTCCGAGTTCACTCCGCGCATCCTGACGACGCCGAAAGCATCGGCATACATCAAAATCGCCGAGGGCTGCGACCATCCGTGCAGCTTCTGCATCATCCCGCAGTTGCGCGGTAAATTCCGCTCACGGCGGCTGGAGTCGATCGTCGCCGAGGCCGAGAACCTCATTGCGCGCGGCATCCGTGAGATCACGCTGATTGGCCAGGACACCACGTGCTACGGCGAAGACCTCGGCTTGCGCGATGGGTTGGCGATGCTGCTTGAATCGCTTGCGGTGCTGCCTGGGCTGCGATGGCTGCGCTTCCTCTACGCGTATCCCAACAAGGTCACGACGCGATTGCTCGAGACCATCGCGCGCCACGACAACATCGCGAAGTATCTCGATGTCCCTCTGCAACACGCATCGCCCAGCGTCCTGAAGCGCATGAAGCGTGGCGGCACCGCGGATGTCTTTTTGCGGCTGATTGAGAAGGCGCGCGCGACCGTTCCGGGTATTGTGCTGCGCACCAGCTTCATCGTCGGCTTCCCGGGTGAGACCGACGAGGATTTCAACGAACTCATGGAGTTCGTTGGGAAAGCCCAGATCGACTGGCTTGGAGTGTTCTCCTACTCGGACGAAGAGGGTGCGGCTGCCTTCGGGCTCGACGCGGCGCTGAAGGTGCCGAAGCGCACCATCGAGGCGCGACGCCGCAGGTTGATGCGTCTACAGCAGAAGATCAGCATGAAGGCTAAGGCTGCATGGGTTGGTCGCGAGATCGATCTGCTGGTCGAAGGCGAGTCGGATGAGACAGAGTTGTTGTGGCAGGGGCGCACCTCGCTACACGCGCCGGAGATTGACGGCAAGGTGCTCATCAACGACTTTGGCCCGCACGAGACGCTGGTGCCGGGGACGTTCTACCGCGCCGAGATCACTGAGTCGCACGACTACGATGTGGTGGCCCGGGTTATCGAGTAGAGTTACGGCGAAACGGTCAGCGTGAGGCCATCCACCGCGCGCACTGTGACCCGGGTCCCTGCCGGCACCGTCGCCACGCCGCTCTCCACGGCAGCTTGCCAAATCTCTCCGCGCACCTCAACCTGCCCCATCGGCGCCAGCGGTGTGATCGCAATCGCGACGCGCCCAATCATCGCCTGCGGCCCGAGCAGCCGCTTATTCCTCTGTGCACGCACCGCCACCCACGCCAGCCAGAATGAGACCGTGCCAAAGCCGATCCCAGCGCCAATCGCTGTGCCCCAATGCACGCGCGTCTCCGGTGTTGGCCCATCGACCAGCGTGGCCAGCCCAAAGACCAGACACAAGACGCCAGCGAGCGCGAGCACGCCGTGGCTCGCGAACTTCGCCTCCAGCACCACCAGCACCAGCGCGAATATCAGCAGCAGCACCGCGGTGTGGCGCACGGGCAGCAGGTTCAGCCCAAAGACGCCAAGCAGAAGCAGCAGCGTGCCCAGCGCGCCGGGAACGATTGTGCCGGGCACATTGAATTCGAGATAGATCAGCAACGCGCCGCAGGTCAACAGCAGCACGTCGAGGTCGGGGCTGGTCAGCCGCGTCAGCAAGCGCTCGCGCAGCGAGGGCGGCGTGGTCACGATGCTTGCATGCGCCAGATGCAGTGTTTCGGATGCGCCGTTGAATCGTTTGATCGTCCGTCCATCGAGCGCAGCCAGCAACGCATCATCATTCGCGGCAACCAGGTCGATGAGCTTCAACTGCAAAGCCTCCGACTCGCTCGAAGACTTCGAGTTGCGCACCGCGTCTTCAGCGGCTGCCGCATTGCGTCCGCGCACCGTGACGTAGGAGCGCAGAAATGCGGCCGCATCGTTCTCTACTTTCATCTTCAGGACGGGATCCATCGTCGTGCCTTCGATGATCGGGTGCGCCGCGCCTGCCTCAGTCCCCGGCGCCATTGCGGCAACATCCGCGGCTTCGAGCAGAAAAAATCCGGCAGACCCGGCTCGACTTCCCGCCGGCTCGATGAAGACAATTACCGGCACCGGCGAAGCCTCGATCGCCGCGACCATATCCCGCGTTGAAGTGAGCAGCCCGCCCGGCGTCCCCAGCGAGATCAGGACTGCCTGCGCGTGCATTCGCGCTGCTTCATCCAGCCCGCGCTGCAGATAGTCGGCGGTGATGGGCTGAATCGTGTCGTGGATCGTGAGCTTCACCACAACGGGTGTGGCGGGCGCCTGCGCGCGAAGAGGTAGAAGGATTGCAACAACGGCGAGCAGCATGGCAAAAGCCAGGAACGGCCAGCCTCTTACGCCCCGCTCATCGCAGGAGCGCGATGCATGGGGCACACTCACATTGTGGCGTGGGATCATGGCAACACCTGCCCGCGCGACGCCAGCGCGGTCTTCATCCCCAAGGCAGCCGAGTTTGCCGGCTCCAGCCGCAACGCACTCGCCACATCCGCAGCCGAAGCTGCCAACACGCCCGCCTGCAGATCGAGCCGCGCGAGCACGAGATACGCCGAGACATTCGGCGCCAGCTTCAGCGAGCTTTGCGCCTCCGCGCGCGCCTCGTCGTTCGCTCCGCTATGCTCCCGCACCATCGCAAGGCCCGCATGAGCAGCGGCGCTCTTCGGGTCGGCGGACAGCGCAGTGTGGAACTCCTGTTCCGCCTCGGGAATCAGCCCCTGCGCAAGATACTCCTGGCCCAACTGCGCGTATTGCGTGGCCTGTTCCGCCGGAGGCAGCGTCGCCATGCGCACGGCGCGCATCTGGTCGAGCTCAAATGCCGCCTGCCGGAACGACGCCTCCGACCATGTCCGCCGAATCCGCGTCGTCGGATCGAAGCCGCCCGCGCCGATCGTCGCCTTCAGAGTGGAAACAACGCCATGCGTAGACTGTAGCCGAGCGAGCAACTCCGTCGCCTCCGGATCGGTCGAGTGAAGCTTCAACGCTGTCTGCACCTCGCGCGTGGCTCCCGCAATGTCGTTGCGCCCCAGCAACGACACGGCGAGGTTGAAATGGTAGTCCGCATCGTTCGGATCGGCGGCAATCACCTGTTCGAAGAGCGGTGTCGCATCCTTGCCCTGGCGGCTGTTCGCGACGCCCTGGTCGTTCACCACCTCAGGTAGCGGCAGCCGGCTTGCGACGAAGGCAAACGCGGAAGCGGCCTCCTCATACTTCGCGCTGTTGAACCGCGTCAGGCCCAGGTAGTAACCGGCCTCCAACGCGACACGATCCGTCGGCTGAATCTTCGCCAGGGTCGCGTCGGCGTCGTCGTATTCTCGCGCCGCGTACTGTTCCTTGCCCAGCGCCAGCAGCGCGGCAGAGTAGTTCGGCGTCTCCGCAACCGCCGCCTTCAGGCGCTTCAGCCGCTCATCCGCCGTGGAAGCCGAGGTGCCGCGAACGTAGTTCTCAAACGAGCTGAGCTTGACCCCGCCGGCCGCGGCAAGAAATGTCTGCTCGGCCACCGCAAAGTGCGGGTCCATCTTCTGCGCGATCTTCCACGCAATTGCATTTTCCACATCGAAGAGCCGCGTCAACTCACTCGAATCCTCCAGCGGCGCCGACATGCGCAGATTGTTGACATCCAGCACCTGCGCCTGCACGGTGATGCGTCCGGCGTTCGTGCCTGCATTGATGACGTTGTAGCTTCCCACGATGACGTAGTCCGCATCGAGTGTCTGGGCGATCCGAATTGTGGTGGCGCGGCTTGGGCGAAAGCCGACCGGAAGGCCCAAGTGGTCGAGCGCGTACTGACGGTCGTCGCGGCTGATGGTCAGGAAGCCCGCCGAGGTCAGCCGCTGATCGAGCGTGTAGGGAAATGAGTCGCCGATCCAGCCGAGGTTCGGTTGCCCGGACTTGTTGTCGAAGGGCAGCACCAGCACCAGCCGCCCGCCGTTCTGGCGAATATCAGCGGCGACGGGCGAAGTCGTCTGGGTTGGTGCCGGAGGCGCAGCAGAAGCTCCGACCTGGGCCAGTGCGATCGATCCCGATGGCAGCGCGGCAAGCAGGAGAGCCAGGGGGCGAAGTCGGCGAATGGAGCTTGGCGGAATCCTCACCACGATAGGACGATTATAGAAGGCAACGGGAGGAGTTGGGTCGTAACGCGCCGTTTCAGCTAGATGAACTCTCGAAACTCACACTTCGAGATCGTGCCGCAGGCTAGCGGCCGGGCTGCACCAGCTCCGCATCCACGATACGCGGGAAGCGCAGAATCGCGACCCACTCGCCGCGGATATGCTGCTGCCACACCAACTCGCCGTGGAGAATCGCGGCAGCCTCGGCTGGACGGATGTCTTCGTGGAAGTCGAAGTAGCGCGCGTCCGCGGGCTGACTGTGACGGCTCAGGTCGATGCTGCCAGGTGGGGGTGCCCACTTCGTGGAAAACAGCAGAGCCGTATCGTAGGCGCCGGGATCGGTGCCGGCCTTTTCGATCTGCTCCCTCGTGAAGTTCGGGATCGAGACTGCCTTGATCGGGACTTTGGTGTAGCCAAGTTCCGGCCGCTCCAGCTCCGACACCGCGGGCCATGCTGTCAGCACCGTCGCTTGCGGCCACTTCTGCGCGATCATGCTTACCGCGCGCTGGTGCAGGACGATCATGTCGCGGTAGGTGAGGTTGTCCTCGGGCGCGAAGGCATACGGAGGATTGACCCAGATGCCAGCAAGAAACGCGGCGGTGCTGAGAGCTGCGAGCCAGTACCAGCCGTGGAAGTGGCGCTGCCACACGGCTACGCAGACGAGGAGGATGAGCGGGTACATGGGCAGGAGGTAGCGGGTCAGCAGCGCTCCGCCAAGCACGGAGAAGGCCATCCAGTTGGCCAGCAGGATGACGGCGATGGCGGAGAGCACAGGGCGCGAGAGGCGGGTGCGCGTGGCGATCGCCGGCATCAGCAACGCAGCCACCGCGCAGGTCGTGGGCACAAAGAGGTTCATGTGCATCGTCAGGTGGAGGAAGCGATGGTAGAGGCAGAGCGCGATGCGGTGAGCGTCGAGATTGGCGGTGGCGTTGTAGCGGAGGTACTCAGGATTGCCGAAGACGAAGCCGGTGCGATGGTAGTGGTATCCATACCACGCGGCGAGGGGCAGCACGGGTGCGAACAGCGCCGCGACCCACTGTGCGTGCTCGCGAAGGCGTTGCGACTCGCTGCGATCGCGGATCAGCAGAAACGCCTCCCACACGGCGAGCGCTGCGGGTGTCACAATGGCGGTCTCTTTTGAGAGTGCGGCGAGCGAGAACATTGCGGCTGCCCAGAGAGCGGTTCGAGGCGCACGCGAGGAGGCGTCAAGGCCTTCGAAGTAAAACGACAGCCCCCAGAGAGTAAAGGCGGCGGCGAAGATATCGGCATGCGCGAGCGTGCTTTGCGCGAACCAGATGGGGTAGAGACCGGTGAGCAGCGTAGTCGCGATCGCTGCTGGCGTACCGATCAGGTTGCGCGCCATCCTATAGACGGCGAGCAGCGCGGCGGCAGCGACCATGCAGACGAAGGTCCGTGTCCCGCTGGGCACAAAGCCCGAGAGATGCCACCATCCGGCCAGCAGGATCGACGGCAGTGGCGGATGTGCATTGGTGGCGGTCGTGACAGGGATCAGCGTGCCGGTGCGAAAAAAGTCCCACGCAGCCGGGATGTAGTATCCGCCTTCATCCCAGAAATAAGGCAAGCGGAGCAGGGTCAGATGCGAGAGATAGACGGCCGCAAAGAACAGCGGAGAGAGTATCGCCAGCGAGAGGGTCGAGCCCGCGCGCGTGGAAGTTCGATGCCGGGAGGAGGAGGGCACGCGTTAGTGGACAGGGCCGCCGCGCTGGCCGAACTGAGGTTCAAGCGCGAGTTCCCCGAAGGTCTGCTCATACTGCGCCAGGTTGTGGCCGAGCACATTCATCAGCGCCTTGGCCTGCTGCGGGCTCAGGTAGATGCCCTGAAAGTTCTCGATCTTGACATGGTCGGCCGATTCCTGGTGCATGGTTCCGAATACGAGGAAGAAGTCCCAGACGCTCATGCGGACCTGAACGCTGTTGGCGTAGCCCTCGCGGTAGTGCTCGGTATGTTTCGCGGTGACGGTGGGCGGATCGACGGGCGGATTGGTCTGGCTCATGATTTTTGAGATGCAGGTGCGGTTGCAGGAGGTGTGGAGAGTTGGTGCGAAAGGGGGGACTTGAACCCCCACGGATTGCTCCGCCAGATCCTAAGTCTGGTGCGTCTGCCAATTTCGCCACTTTCGCGTGGTGTTTCGGACGGTGTGGTGTTCCCAACGGATTCGAACCCGTGTTACCGCTGTGAAAGCGGGTTCATTAGAAGTCTTGCAGGTTTTGCATGGGTTGGCAATATGAACGGATCGACGCCTGGCTGAGTCTTCAGTGCTTTACGCGACCGTGCATTCCTGCTTCGAAGCTGCGGCGGTCGAGCCGGGGCAGCGCGCGTGCCACCTTGTCGGGAAAGAGCGCGTAATGCCTCGCCGCAATCAGGAGTTCGGGGACGCACCAGACGTTTTTCCCGGAGGTCATCCAGTGCAGGCCGTCCAGACGCTTGAGGTTCACCGGCACTGAGTAGTTGCGCAGAGTGCGTTCGCCGCGCAGGTTGTAGTAGTGCTCAAAGTAGCTGAGCGCCAGCTCGCGCAGAGTGCGGTAAATCGGCGCACGAAAGCGCAGCCCTGCGTAGTTTGACTTGGCGATGCCTCCCCAGAGGCCGCGTTCGCGGTAGAGGGCGATCACATGGTCGTCATCCTGTACGGCTTCCAGGTCCATCAGCAGCGGCGGATAGCCGTTGAAGCGCAGGGCGGCAGCCGCCAGCAGCGCTCCCTCCAGGCAATGCCCTTTGCGCTCCCGCAGCACGCGCTGGGGAGACCATGCGGTGTTTGCGTATTGATAGGTCAGCGCGTCGATAAACTGCTGGATGCGCGCTGGCGTCTTGAGCGCGGTGAGGGTGCGGACATCCTTTGGCGCCAGGCCGAAGGTCTCGCGCGCGCCTCTCCGGATTCCGTTTGCCCCCGTGCGGCTCACTTCGTTACCACAGCGTCACCAGAAAAGCGCCCTTCGGGGGCGCTTCGCCTAACTTTTCTCAGTTGATTGGTGTCCCCAACGGGATTCGAACCCGTGTTACCGCCGTGAAAGGGCGGTGTCCTAACCGCTGGACGATGGGGACAGGAGCCTACGCAAGGACCAGAGTTGCGGTATGACCCAACTTCAACGCTATCAATTCGATGAGCCGGTGTCAAAAGATACGGGCGCAACGGGCATACTAGGGGTGACGGGCTTTTGCCATGCAAGTCCGGGAAGGTCGATCGCAAATGCCCGCAACCGTACGCCGCTATAAGTATCTCGATGCGCTGACCACGATGTTCGTGGTGATTCTGCTGGTATCCAACCTGGTAGCGCAGAAGATCTGCATGATCGGGCCGTTCGCGGTCAGCGGCGCGATTTTGCTGTTTCCCATCACCTACATCTTCGGCGATGTATTTACTGAAGTGTACGGCTTCTCGGCATCGCGCCGGGCGATCTGGCTGGGCTTCTTCGGCACGTCGCTCCTGTACCTGATCAGCGCAATGGTCATCGCGCTTCCAGGCGCGCCGGAGTGGAACAATCAGGAAGCATTCCGCGTGGTCTTTGGGTTTATTCCGCGCATCCTGGCGGCTTCGTTGATCGCCTTCTGGGCGGGAGAGTTCGCCAACTCCTACACCATGGCGAAGCTGAAGATCTGGACCAACGGAGAGAAGCTGTGGACGCGGACGATCGGGTCGACCATCGTGGGACAGGGAGTGGATACCGTGATCGTGGTGACCCTTACCTTCGCGGGGAAGTATCCGCTGGGAAGGCTGCTCAATATCATCGTTACCGGATACCTGCTCAAGGTTGGTTACGAAGCGCTTGCGACGCCAATCACCTATCTCGTCGTGGGGTGGCTGAAGCGAAGCGAACATGCGGACGCGTTCGACCGGCATGAGGATTTCAACCCGTTTCATTTTGGCCGGAAGGACACACCGGCATGAAGCCGACGCCGATCAGCGGAGTTGCCAGCGATGCGGCTCCTCTGGCGCGATATGTGTTCCATCCCTGGGCCTTTGTCGTCGTCGCAGCTTTTTATGCCTGCGCCATCGTCGTGCTGGGACTGTCGCTTCGCAGGCACTTCGGTTTTCCGCTGGATGACTCCTGGATTCATCAGACCATCGGTCGCAACTTTTCACAGTATGGCTCTCTTGGCTATCTTCCTCATCAACGATCCTCCGGTTCTACCAGCCTTCTGTGGACCCTGATTCTTTCCTTCAACTATTCGTTCCTGCCGAAGCTCTCTCCGGTCCTCTACTGTCTGGCTTTTAACTCCATCTGCCTCATCGGTATCGGCCTGATGCTCCTTCGCATCGCTCTTCGGGACGGCATGTCCCCTGGACTCGCGATCATGTGGGCCAGTGCTGCGGCCGCCGATGGCAACTTTGTCTGGCTGACCTTTACCGGCATGGAGCATCTGCTCTTTATCGCCCTTTCCATCGCTTCGATTCTGCTTTGGCGGCAGGCTGGGCAGGATGATGTTCGCGGCTCTTACGGGAATGCGAGTCTGGCCGGGTTGTGCATGGGGCTTTTGTGCGTCACTCGGCCTGAAGGCATTATTTTGCCGTTACTGCTGCTTGTCTTCTTTCGATGGATGCATCGCACCGCTCGTGAGGCCGCGGTTGCAGGATCGATCACGCTCGTCCTCGCAGCCTTTCCGTTTACGGTAAATCTGATTACTTCGGGTGCGCTGCTGCCAGTCACGTTCAAGGGCCGTCAATGGCTGTATTTTGCCGGCCACGCTCCGGGGCTGGTCTATCGCGAGCAACTCTTCGAGCAATGGATCACGCGCCCGGTCAAAGCGCTCTTCGTGTTCGACGGCAGCTCTTCTGGAGTTGGCGTTCGACTGCTCATTCTTGGAAGCATCGCCTGTATCGTGATCCTCTGTGTCTTTGGGCTCTACTGGCTGTTTTCGCAACGGTACGCCACGACGTTTCTGGTGTGCGTCTGGGCAGCGATTCACTCGCTGCTCTACCTCGTGATCCTTCCGGTCTCCGGACACGGCGGCCGTTACCAGCCCTTTCTCATGCTTCTTCTGGCTCCCCTGGCGATTCTGGGGCTGTACCGTTGTATCTGTTCTGTCACGGCGGCTCCCATCGCTCTCAGCGCGGCGGTTCTGGTCGTCGCCGCATTTGGTGTCCGATCTCTTTCTCTGTGGCATACGGTTCTGGCCGATGGCGTGGACCATATCGGTTTGAGCCATGGGGCGATGGCTGCCTATCTCAACCGCGCTCACATTACACAACCTGTCGCCGTCTTCGATATTGGCCGCATTGGATACGACCGCGGCGGGAACCTGGTCGACCTTGGAGGCCTGACCGACGCGGCCTATGTGAGCTATCTTTATAACAATCAGGTGCCTGAGTACCTCAAGGAGCATTCCATTTCGCTGGTCATTCTTCCGGATGCCCCTGGGCAAGCTGTAATCGGGGAAGAACTCGGTCTAGTCGGAAACCCGGAGGTTATTCTTCGCTCGCTCCACCGGGACTGCACGCCGGTTTCCACGTGGATCGTCGGTTGGGTGGAGACGCGCAATGCTGCCCAATGCCAGGAGCTTTTTGAAATTTCGTTTCGCTGAGCGCTCTTGCCGGTTCCCCACCCGGGCCATTGCAGACGGATCCTCGGAGATGCGATCGAGGAATTCGGTTCCGCGCCCGCAAGGTTTCCGCATCGTCGGCACCCATCCTGTCATCCAAAGGGGTAACACCGGTAAACTGCTGTAACCGTACATCATGAAGGAGAGAATGCTGTGAGTCGGTTCGAATGTTTCGGAAGTGCCCGGCGAGCGCCGGTCTGGGCCACGGCTGGGTTGGTCGCAGCAGCTCTCGCAGGATGTACCAAAGCCGCACCTCCCGCGCCGCCAGCCCAGCAGGCGATGCCGGTGCAGGTGCAGTCGGTCTCGCTGAACAGTGTTCCCAACTCGGAGACGTATGTTGCGACCATTAAGAGCCGTCGCTCGGCGACGATGCAGCCGCAGGTCGATGGCAATCTGACCAGGATTCTGGTGAAGTCGGGCGATGCGGTAAAGGCCGGGCAGGTGCTGATGCAGATCGACCCGCTGAAGCAGGCGGCGGCGGTCGAGTCGCAGCAAGGGACGGAGCAGCAGCAGAGGGCGGTCTATCAATATAACCAGTCCGATGTGGCGCGACAGAAGCAGCTCTACGAGCAGGGAATTATCTCCAAGCAGGCCTACGACCAGGCGGTTCAGGCGTTTGAGAACTCGAAGGGCGCCCTGGATTCGGCGTCCGCGCTGACCAATACGCAGAAGCAGCAGCTCGCGTATTACCAGATTCGCGCGCCATTTGCCGGGATCGTGGGCGACATCCCAGTGCATCTCGGAGACTATGTCTCATCCACCACGACGCTGACGACCGTGGATGAAAACGCCGACCTCGAGGCGTATATCTATCTTCCGACGGAGCGTTCCGCTCAGGTGAAGACGGGACTTCCGGTGGATCTGCTGGATACCAATGGAGCGGTGTTGGCGCAGTCGAAGATTTATTTCGTTTCGCCCCAGGTGGATAACGACTTGCAGGGGATTCTGGCAAAGGCGCCGATACCGTCTGCCAAGGCCGGGGAGCGGCTGCGCAATGGCCAGGTAGTGAATGCGCGCGTGACCTGGAGCATGGACAAGACGGCGACCGTACCCGTGCTGGCGGTCACCCGCATCGGCGGGCAGACGTTTGTGTATGTCGCCGCTCCGAAGGGTGGCGGATATTCGGCGCATCAGGTTTCGGTGACGCTGGGCGAGCCGGTGGGAAATGTCTATCCGGTACGCGCGGGCCTGCGTGCTGGCGATCAGGTGATCCTGTCGGGAATCCAGTCGCTGCAGGAGGGTATGCCGGTGCAGCCGATGGGGGCATCCGGCGGCCCGCCGCAGCCTGGGACGTAAAACGAATCAATGGGGCATGCGCCCTTGCAACAGGTGGCTTCTTCGCAGGGCTGAAGCTCCAACCGCGATCCTTTGATTGCGTGAAAGGTAGAGAGTCTTGGTCGAGTTTTTTATCCGGCGTCCCATCTTCGCGACAGTTTGCGCGCTGCTGATTGTGCTGGCAGGCGCGGTTTCGCTGCCGACAATTCCGATCTCGCTCTATCCCCAGCTTGCGCCCCCGCAGGTGGTGGTGAGCAGCAACTATGTCGGGGCCAACTCGCAGGATGTCGAGTCGGCGGTGACGACGATTCTCGAGCAGGCGATCAACGGCGTCGAGGGCATGCGGTATATGTCGTCGACCTCGGCGAACGACGGCAGCTCGACGATCACGATCACGTTCAACACTGGCTATGACCTGGACATCGCGGCGGTCGACGTGCAGAATCGCGTGGCGACCGCGCAGGGACGGCTTCCCGCAACAGTGAACGCGACCGGTATCTCGATCAGGAAGGCCAACTCGAACTTCGTTCTGGCGGCGGGATTCATCTCGCCGGATCATTCGCTGTCGCAGGCGTTCATCTCGAACTACCTGGACGTATATGTCTCGGATGCGCTGAAGCGCGTACCGGGCGTGGGCAACGTCGTGATCTTCGGCGAGCGCAAGTACGCGATGCGTATCTGGCTTGACCCGGCCAAGCTGGCGGCACGTGGTTTGACGCCACTCGATGTGACGAATGCGCTGGCGCAGCAGAATGTGGAAGTGCCGGCGGGACAGTTGGGAATTCCGCCTTCGGACCCGAAGCAGAGCTACCAGATGGCGGTGCGAGTCGTTGGACGCCTTACAGACCCGCATGAGTTCGAGCGAATTATTTTAAAGTCGAATGCGGCGAGCGCGCCGGTCGGATCCAGCGCTATGAATGCTCCCGCAAACGGCTCTGGCATTGTGTTGCTGGGTGACGTGGGACATGCTGAACTGGGTGCGGAAAACTACAACACGAGCCTGAAGTTCGGCGACAGCCAGTTTTCCGCCGGGGACGCGGTGGGGCTCGGCGTTCAGCAACTCTCGAACGCGAATGCGCTGGATGTAGACAGGAAATGCAAAGCGGTGCTGGCGGAATTGCAGAAGTCGTTCCCGCCGGGAATGCAGGGAATCATCGCGGTGGATACAACGACGGTGGTTTCGGACTCGATCAAAGAAGTGGAGAAGACGCTGGCTGAGGCGATCGTCATCGTCATCATCGTGATCTTCCTGTTCCTGCAGGATTGGCGGGCGACCATCATTCCGACGGTAACGATTCCGGTTTCGCTGATTGGAACGTTTGCATTTATCAAGATCTTCGGGTTTTCCATCAATTCTCTGACGCTGTTTGGCATTACGCTGGCCACCGGGCTGGTGGTCGATGACGCGATCGTCGTAATCGAGAATGTGCAGCGCCACATTGAAGAAGGTGTCGCCGACTCGCATGAGGCGACCAGTATCGCCATGCGCGAGGTCACCAGCGCGGTCATTGCGACCTCGCTTGTGCTGATCTCGGTCTTTGTGCCGGTAAGCTTTTTCCCGGGAACGACCGGAATTCTGTACAAGCAGTTTTCGCTGACGATTGCGTTTTCGATCGCGATCTCCGCCTTCAATGCGCTGACTCTTTCGCCTGCGCTGGCGGCGATTCTGCTGCGCCGTGAGCAGCACCACGGAGGGTTGCTGGGGCTGGTGGACAAGGGGATTCGCAAGATCATTGCATGGTATGCGATTGCGGTGACCTGGGTCGTAAAGATGCGGTATGCGTTTCTCCTGCTGTTTGCGGCGGGGCTGGCGGCGACGGTCTATATGTATCAGCATGTGCCGACGGCGTTCGTGCCGGTGGAGGACCAGGGCTACTTCCTCATCCTCGTGCAGACGCCTCCGGGCGCTTCGCTGAGTTATACAACGGAGTTTGCGGACAAGGGCGCGGAGATCGTAGCGAAGGACCCTGATATCTTTGGGACGTTCTCTGTCATGGGCTTTTCGCAGTCGGGCGGAAGCTCGCCCAACGCGGGACTCATCTTTGCTCCGTTGAAACCGGTGGATGACCGTACGAAGCTTGGACCCGGTCACACGGCGCACGACATCGTTGCGCGGATTGCGCCGAAGTTGTTCGCGGTTCCCGGCGGGACTTTGTATGCAGTGGAGCCACCTGCGATCCAGGGCATCGGATCGGTGGGCGGCTTCCAGTTCATGCTGCTGGATCAGGGGCGCAATACGTTCGGCGATATCGACCGCGTGGCCCATACGATCGTCGGCGCGGCGCGTGCTCCCGGTGCGGGTGTAGTGAACCTGAACACGACCTTTACTGCGAATGATCCGCAACTGTACGTCACGATCGACCGCCAGAAGGCGGAAGCGATGGGCGTGCCGCTCTCGCAAATTACGGCGGCGATGGCGACGTACATGGGATCGAACTATGTGAACGACTTCAACTTCAACAACCGGTCGTACCGCGTGTACGTGCAGGCAGACCAGCAGTTCCGGCGCAATGCGAGCGATCTGCGGCAGTATTCGGTACGGTCGAACGCAGGGCAGATGGTCCCGCTGGATAATCTCGTTTCGCTGAAGGAGACGTCGGGTCCGCAGGTCATCAACCACTACAACATGTTCCGGTCGGCGGAGATCGATGGATCGCCCGCGGAGGGACTGAGCTCCGGGCAGGGTCTCGAGAACATGGAAAAGCTCTTCGACAAATACAAGATGCCGGGGATGACGTTTCAGTGGACGGGTCTGGCGCTCGAAGAAGTGGAATCTTCGGGCAAGGCCATCGTGATCTTCGGGCTGGGACTGCTGGTGGTGTATCTGACGCTGTCGGCGCAGTATGAGAGCTTTGCGCTTCCATTCATCATCCTGCTGGCGGTGCCGATGGCGGTGCTGGGCGCGTTGTCGCTGGTCTCGGCGCGAGGCATCAGCGATGACGTGTATGTGCAGATCGGGCTGGTGATGCTGATCGGTCTTTCGGCGAAGAACTCGATCCTGATTGTGGAGTTTGCCGAGCAGCAACTGCATCATGGGAAGTCGATTGTCGAGGCAGCAATTGTGGCGGCAGAGCTGCGGCTCCGGCCCATCCTGATGACCAGCTTTGCGTTTATCCTCGGTGTCCTGCCGCTCTATTTTGCGACCGGCGCCGGCGCCCTGGGCCGCCATTCGGTCGGCACGGCGGTGGTGGGGGGAATGCTGGTGTCCACCTTGCTGAACCTTTTCTTCATTCCCGTACTGTACGTACTGTTCAAGACGTTCCTGGGGCTGTTTTCGCGCAAGAATCCAGCTCCTGCCGCGGCAACCGGAGATCACTTTTAGGGGTTAACGATTTGGTAAGTTCCCCTTCGGTGGGATGGAGGAAACGGATGGCACAGCCGATATTGAGAGGGCAGAAGAAATTTCTCTCTTGAAAGTTGGAGATTCCGGCCATGCATGACGCCCTCGTAGCCCTTCTCTTTATGGCAATCCTGATGTTCCCGTGCTTCGTGGCGATGGAAGTCCCGAAGTAAACTAAAACGAACGACGTGCAGAAGGGACCGCTTGCTTTGAGCCGCGGTCCCTTCTGGCGTTAAGCGGTTAGAACAGCAGTTTGAGGCCTAGCTGGATCTGCCGGCTTGTGCCGGCGGAGGTAATGACTCCTGCCGTGGGGCTGAATGCGGCGACGGTGGTTTGGTTGGCGGCGGTGCCCTGGGTGGGGCCGGTGGCGAAGACGGTTTCGGCTGGGGTTTGCAGGTTGGTGTGGTTGAGGACGTTGAAGAACTCGGCGCGAAACTGGGCGTGGAGGCGTTCGGTGAGTTGGGTGGTCTTGGAGAGGGAGAGGTCGAGGTTGGCGTAGCCGGGGCCGGTTAGGGTGTCGCGGCCGAGGTTGCCGACTGTACCGTAGGCTGGGGCGGAAAAGGCAGCAGGGTTGAAGTATTGGGCTACGCGCTGGGCCGTTGTTCCTTGCGTGTAGAGCGAGCCGTGGAAGTTGGAGTTGCGGTTGGGGCGGACTGGGTTGCGGGAGTCGCCGGAGCCGGTGGGGTTGTAGCCCAGCTGCGGGCTGAAGGGAAAGCCGGATTCGATGGTTGCGATCGCGGAGAGGGTGATGCCGGAGATTGCCTTGTTGACGGCGGGACTGGTGGTGGAGAAGAAGCGGTGCGACTGGCCGTTGCTGCGGCCTAGCGGGAGGTCGTAGCTGCCATTGATGGCCGCGAGGTGGCGGATATCCGAGGCAGCCGGCCCCCAATCCAGGCCTGGATTGTTGGGATAAGCGACGAAGGCGGGCGTATTGGCGGAGACAGAGGTGTTCCAGGCGGAGCCGTCGTCGAGGTTGCGGGCGTAGGTGTAGTTGGCGCGGAACTGCAGGCCGTTGGCGAGCGAGCGGCGCAGGTCGACTTCAAGGGCGTTGTAGGAGCTGGAGCCCTGCGAGACCCATGAGGTGGTATTGGCCAACGCTGGGTTGAGCTTGGTGGTGTTGGGGTAGTAGATGGTTCCGGCGGGAAGGGACGCGGAGCCAGTAGGGCAAGAGGCTGAGGGGCAGACGACGGAGACAGGCTCGTTGAGGTCCGCGGAGAGGATCTGGTGGTAGCCGTGCGAACCTACGTAACCGATCGTCAGCGAGGTATTGGGGGCGATCTGCTGCTCGGCGCGGAGGGTCCAACTGAGGACCGTGGGGGTGGAGATATCGGGCTGAACGGTAGAGGGCGAGATCGAGGTAGCTCCAGAGGTGGGATTCGTCACCGTGCCGGAGGTGGAGTCGATGGTGTTGAAGGGGGCGGACTGATCGAGACGGTAGTCGAGCGTGTCGAGCAGGGCGTGATGCAGGCCGAAGCTGGCGCGAAGGACAGTCTTGCCGGTCGAGAATGGATCGTAGGAGAGGCCGAGACGCGGCTCGGGGAGGAACTTGGCGCGGTTGATGGTGAGGGAGGAGGAGCCGGTGGTGGGGGTAGTGTTGATGATGCCGTTCGTAAATCCGTAGATGGACGCGTGACCGTGCGAGGCGTTCCAGCCGTCGGTGGATTCGGAGCGGATGCCTGCGCGAAGCTCGAGATTCGGCAGCAGCTTGATGGTGTCTTCGAGATAGCCCGCGACGAAGGTGCTCCGCCAGCCGAGTTCCGTGGTGACGGGAACGTAGGTGAAGGTCTTGATGTTTCCCTGAAGGAAGGTTGCGAGCGAGGCGAAGGAGGCCTGGCCATATTGGTCCTGCGCGAGGTTGTCGTTGGATTCGAGGAGTTGGAGCCAGCCGCCGGCTTCGATCTGGTGCCTGCCGCGGGTGTAGAAGATGTGGTCGTCGAAGGTAAAGAGGTTGCGGGTGGTGCTGTTGTTGGAGCCGACATTCGCGCCCGCGGTGGTGATGAGCGAAGCTCCGTTGGAGGCGGTGGAACCGGCGATGACGACGGCTCCGGTGGGCTTTCCGGGAAGGAAGCTCGGTGTGATGGCCTGGATATCGGAAGGTATGGAGCCGAGGAAGTAGAAGTTGGCGCGGGAGAAGCCGACGCGGCCGGTGTTGAGCAGGCGGGGAGAAAAGACATGCTGCTCCTGCACGCTGGCGACCTGTTCGCGAAGGCTTTCAGCTACGAGCGAGTAAGGATCCTGGGTGGGCGTGTTGGCGATGGAGTCGTCAATGGTGAAGACGGCGAAGAGGAGGTCGTTGGGAGTGAGGTTGGCGTCGAAGCGGGCGGTGCCGAAGTCTTCGCGGATGTGCTGCGTCGGCGAGGAAAAGGCTTCTGCGACACCGGTGGGTGCGCCTTTGGCGTCGAGGAGTTCGGGGCCGTTCGCGACGGGCCAGAGGTTGAGGAACGGCTTTACCGAGGCCACAGCCGCGGCCCGCGAAGTGTTGTCGGGCACGAAGGTGACGTCGGAGATGCCGAGGTTCTGGCGGTAGCCCTCGTAGTTGGCGAAGAAGAAGAACTTGTCCTTCTTGATGGGCCCGCCGAGAGCGGCGCCGAAGTTGTTGCGCTGGAACTCCGGGATGCGGGCGGGGTCGAAGTAGTTGCGGGCGTCGAAGAAGGAGTTGCGAAGGAACTCATACGCGGAGCCATGGAAATGGTTGGAGCCGCCGGCGGTGACGATGGAGACCTGCGCGCCCTGGCGTTTGCCGTAGGCCGCGGAGTAGGTGTCGGTGATGACGTTGAACTCGCGTACTGCTTCGACACCGAGAAGTTGGCCGGAGGTTCCGCCGGGGGTGACGTTGATGAGCGATGCGCCGGTGTACTCGACTCCGTTGAGGAGGTAGAGATTGTCCTGCGGACGGCGGCCAGAGACGGCGAACATGTTTCCTACCGAAGAATTTGACGTGCCTACTGATCCACTGCGCTGGGCCGTGTAGTTGACCGTGGCGGGGTTGAGGGTGATGAGCTGGTCGTAGCTGCGGCCATTGAGCGGGAGTTCCTTGACCTGACGTGAATCGACCAGGCCGGAGATTTGCTGGGTGGAGAGATTGACGACGGGCGGATGATCTTCGACGGTCACCGACTGGTTGACGCCTGTGACCGAAAGGGCAAGATCGACGAGCTGAGACTGTCCGACTGAGAGTGGGATGGCGGTGCGGGTCTGGTCGGCGAAGCCGTCGGCTTTGACGACGACAGTGTAGGAGCCAACGGGGATGGAGGGTGCGGAGTAACGACCGTCGGGGCCGGATTGAAGACGGCGCTCGTTGCCGGTTTCGTCGTTGTGGACAAGGACGAAGGCGTTGGCGATGGCAGCGCCGGTGGGGTCGGTGACGGTGCCGGAGATGGTGCCGCCGACGACTTGGGCGTTCGCTTTTGGGATAAAGACGGCAAGCAGGCTGGCAAAAATGACGGCAAATAAGGGCGATGAAATACGGCGGATCATATGGCTCTCCTGTATGAGGTGAGGGCGCGATGGTTTCGCGGCGACGGTGGTGCTGGATTGGGTGGTGTGCAACTGAGTGCGCGACGCTGGCTGGTTCTCGCTTAGGGGCGACAACAACAGGCAGTGGCAGGTGCGATGTGGATGGCGAGAGAAATGTTTGGGGTCATCGCGCGACTCCGTGGTTGTAGCTCCAGTAGACGAGGCCGAGGGTGAGGATGGCGATGAATATTTCGCCGAGGATGCCGACGATCAGCGGACGCCACCCCTGGCCTACGAGGTCCTTCATGTTGGTGCGAAGTCCCACCCCCGCAAATGCGGGAAGGAATGCCCACTGCGACAGGCTGGAGAGGCTGCCTAGCTGGCCTTTGGTGAAGAAGCCAGCGGTGGCCAGGACCGAGATGGCGAGGAAGCCGAGGATGAACTTGGGAAACCTCTGCCAGAGGAAGAGCGGCTTGTTGTGGACGTGCGCGGCCTGGCCTTTGGAGGCCCAATAGACGGCATAGCCGAGAACGACGAATCCGATGAAGGAGGAGCGCGCGGTTTTGGCGAGAACGGCCCATCGGCCAGCGTCCTGACCGTAGAGAGCTCCGGTGACGACGGATTCCGCGGTGTTATCCACGGCGAGTCCGGACCACATGCCGTAGGCCTGCTGGCTCATGTGCAGCAGGTGGCCAATGGCAGGGAAGGTGAAGAGCGCGATCGCGCCGAGGGTGAGGATGGCAGCGATGGCGGTCGAGGTGTCTTCTTCGTTGGGATCGATGGCTCCCTGGGCCGCCATGATGGCGGTGACTCCGCAGATGGAGGAGCCGATGGCGAGCAGGGAGGTAAGTTTGGGAGGGAGGCGGAAGATTCTGCCGAGGGCGGTCATCACGGTGAGCGAGAGAAGCAGCTCAACCGCGACCAGGGCCAGCGAGAGGCCGCCGATGTGGAGGACATCCTGCAACAGGAAGCGAGCGCCGACGAGAACGATCCCGAGTTTCAGCCAGAGCTCGTAGGTCGCGACGCCGGGACGGAAGATGGCGGCGACGCCGACGAAGTTCGAGACGAGGAGGCCGAGGATGATGGCCCAGAGGACGTATTCAATGTGCGGAAGGTGGAAGCGGCCGGCAGATGTTTGCAGAATTTTGCCGAGAAGGCCGATACCGAAGAGGAGGGCAATGCCGGGAAGGGTAGCGAGAAGACTCGCGGGCTTTAATGGATCTGTAGAGTCCGAGGGCGCCGCGGGACTGGACGAAGGATCGGCGGCAATGGGCATCGGAATGGTCTGAGTGGACATTTTTGGATTGTGCGCGCGGAGCTGATGGATCAACGGAGCCGGCAAATAATGGAGCCGGCATCAATGGAGCCGGTATCGATAGATCGAAAGGTCGGCGCGCGAGGAGTGCCTCGTTAGAAGCTGATCTGGTGGATAACGCCGAGGCGGATCAGGGCGGCCAGCGCCAGAGCGATGCCAATCGCGACGAAGTCCACATTGATGGGCAGCTTGTGGGTCGAGTGGGTCTTATTCGGGGTTGCCATTGAGACTCCTTGCAGGTACTTGGTTCGGATCTTGTTTGAGAGGGCAAAGGAAAAAGCCCACGTATCGCGCTTTGCGCTGAATACGTGGGCTCCGAAAGTTCTAAGGCTTATCTGTTTCTAAATTCGCCTAGGAGGAGGATGCACCAGCGCAGCAGCGGCTCTTGCCCATACAACAGAGGCAACAGCTACAGGTGCAAGCGGTGGTGTGGATCGATCCCATTGAGACCTAGAGTATTGGATTCCAGACCGGGCGTCAAGGGGCCGGGCGGAATTATTTGGGGGTTAAAGAGGAAACCCACGCAGCGCGGTGGGGGCTGTTGCGTGGGTATTCCGGTAAAGCAACGAAGTGGGTGGACTTCGTTGTGATCGACTCAACCCGAAGGGAGTCTGACCACAGAGTTAGAGTATTGGGGAATTAGTCTGGCGTCAAGGGGAATTGGTGGAAAAGTAGGGCTTTGGGACGGCGATTTCGGGAAATGGGGGAGCTGAGGACAACCGATTTGGTGGTGCGGTAGACTTTCGGATCTAGGAAATAACAGGGGAAACAACAATGGCTACGATTGGTTGGACCAGATTTTCGCTTGCAACCTGTTTGGTCACCGGCTTACTGACCGCAGGGTCGGTGGCGCAGGGCGATCCTGTGAAGGCGTTCGATCCGGCGACGGCTGCGGTTCGGAAGCCGGGTACGACGGTACGGATCGACCTGATCGGGGATTCGACCCAGACCGACCACGCTGGATATGGGCGAGGATTCTGCGCCAACCTGACGGAAAAGGTGGACTGCGTGAACATGGCCAAGGGTGGGGCCAGTACGCGGTCGTTCCGCTCGCAGGGATTGTGGGAGAAGTCGCTCGAGACCAAGCCCGACTATATGTTGATCCAGTTTGGGCATAACGATGCGGTGATTCCTGGAGGGTATGGGGGCGATCGAGCGCTGGCCAATGCGGGCGATTACGAGGTGAACCTGCGGCAGTACGTGACCGAGGCGCGGGCGGCGGGGATCAAGCCGATCCTGGTCACGCCGCTGACGCGGCAGTACTTCGAGGCCGACGGCAAGATCCACTCCGACCAGACTGAACATTCGGAGACGATGCGAAAGGTGGCGAAGGAGATGAAGGTGCCGCTGATCGAGTTGCAGAACGACAGCATCGCCTATCTCGAAAAGGGTGGCGAAGAGGCGGGCCACAAGTACGAGATCACGAAGAAGGATGCTACGGGCGCGACCATCTTCGACAAGACGCATTTGAACTGGGCGGGGAGTTATGTCTTCGGGCGAATGGTCGCAGTCGATCTTGGCAAAGCTGCGCCGGAGTTGAAGAAGTATGTGAGGCCTGCGGCTGCGGCGCTTCCGCCCGAGGGTGTGAAGGCGATGAAGATCATCGAGGGCGGGCCGGTGAAGATCGTGCTTGTTGGCGACTCGACGGTGGCGACGGAAGGTGGCTGGGGTCCGGGCTTCTGCGCGGTGATGAACAAGAATGTGGACTGCGTGGATGATGCTCTGAATGGACGCACGACGAAGAGCTTTATCGACCAGGGAGCGTGGAAGAAGGCGCTGGACCGGCACGGCGACTACTATCTGATCCAGTTTGGTCACAACGACCAGAAGCCTGGAGCGCATCTGCCGGTTCCCGCGTTCGAGGAGTATCTGCAGCGCTATATCGATGATGTTCGGGCGATCGATGCTGTACCGGTGCTGGTGACTTCGCTCTCGCGGCGGACGTTCAAGGATGGCAAGGTGGTTGAGGATCTGACCGACTATGTGAATGCGACGAAAGAGGTCGGCGCGAAGAACAACATCACGGTGATTGAGCTGAATGCGCTCTCGACGGCACTCCTGAACCGGATGACGCAGGCGGATGCGGATAAGTTCGATCGGGGCTCGCCTGACCCGACGGCTACGGGAGTCGATGCGACGCAGCCAGGAACGCCGGATCGGACGCATCTGAATCCTTATGGGCAAAAGGTGTTTGGCCGGATCGTGGCGGACCAGATTGTACGGACTCAGGTGGAGCTTGGGCCTGATCTGATCGGCGTGCCGATGGCTACGCGAGCTGCAGCGCGGTAGTTCCTGCTTCGGGTGCGAACTGCTACAGTGAGGTTGTTTCGTCCAATCCCCGATGAGGCCGGCCTTTGAGTCAAACTGAAGAGTCAACAGCTGCTGCTTCCGGGCATGGGCTGCGGCGGGAACTTGGGCTGCGTGATTTGGTGCCGATGCAGATCCTGCTGGTGGTCGGCGTTACCTGGCCGGGGCTGGCGGCGCGGCAGGGTGGGACGCATCTCTGGTTCTGGCTGGCGGCGATTCTGTTTCTGTTTGTTCCGCTGGCGGCGGTGGTTGGGTGGTGCGCTACGGTGTGGCCTTATGAGGGTGGCGTGTACCAGTGGACGAAGTATGCGCTGGGGCCGTTTGCCGGGTTTATGTGCGCGTGGAACTTCGGGATGTGGGCTCTGCTGGCGGTGTCGAATGTGGGCATTCTGACCGCGACCAGTTTGAGCTATGGGCTTGGGCCGAAGGCTGCGTGGATGCAGGAGAGCCATCGGCTGATCGTGGAGCTTACGGTTGGTTTGTTCCTCCTTATTCTGCTGGTGAATCTTCCCGGGTTCGGGATTGGGCGATGGGTGTCGCACTTTGGGACAGCGGTGACGGTGCTGGTGACGGTGCTGCTGATGGGACTGCTGTTTATCCATCCTCATGCGAGCGCGGCGCATCCGCATGTGAGCCCGCAGGCTCCGTTCAGCCTGGGGATGCCGTTGATTACGCTGATGAGCCTGAACCTGCTGACGAAGATGGCGTTCAACGCGCTAAGCGGGCTGGAACAGGTGGCGGTGTTTGCCGGGGAGACGCGGGACGCGGGGCGGACGATCCTGCGGTCGGCCTGGATTGCGGCTCCGATCATCGCGGCGATTTATATCCTGATGACGGGTTCGGAGCTGACGTATATTCCGGCGGCGAAGGTCGATCTCAATGGGCCACTGCCGCAGATTCTTGCGGCGGCTTTTGGCGGCGGTGCAGCCGGGAGTTCGATCGACTGGGGGCTGGTGCTGGGGCGGGGAACGATTTTGATGCTTGCGATTTCGCTGGTGGCGCAATACTCGGTGCTGGTGGCGGAGACGAGCCGGCTGCCGATGGTGACGGGGTGGGACGGCATGATCCCCGCTTGGTTTACGCGACTCGATCCGCGGTGGAAGACGCCGACGCGGTCGATTGCGGTGATCGTGCTGGTGGCGATTGCGATGGGCGTGCTGGCGACGTTTGGGACCGGAGCGCAGGAGGCGTTTCAGCTGATCAATTCGACGGGGAACATCTACTACGGGATCTACTACCTGATGATGTTTGCGGTGCCTCTGCTGGTGGGCGACCGTTTCGGCGCCAGGGCCGGGTTCTGGATCAAGGTGGCGTCGGGGAGCGGCATGGTGGTGACCCTGGTGGCGATGGGGTTCAACCTGCTGCCGATTGTGGACGTCGCGAACAAGTGGGCGTTTGCGGCGAAGGTGGCGGGGGCTTCGCTGGTGATGAACGCGGTGGGGGTGGCGATCTATTGGAATGCGGCGCGGCGGAGAAAGACAGTGGGTTAGTAGTCAAGTGGTTCGTGAATGCGGGTGGCCCTTTCCTTCCCCGGCTTTCGTTTTGGGGGTACCCCCCCCGGGGGGGTGGTGGTTATAAGTGGCTTTTTTGCAGCGACTTACGGAAACTACCCCCTGCTAAATATATGAATCTGCATGGGTTACCCGTAAATATAAGATAAAACGAGACTTATGGGTCATGGCGTGTTTTAGACGAAGAAAACCCCGGTTTGGCCGGGGGTTTGCTTGATCTCTAGTTCAAGTATAGCAAGTCTGGGAAACTCAACGGCCAGGTTTGTTTGCCTTTGGAATCATGGGGTTAGGTGTTTTTGGGGCTTGACATGCGGTTTTGCTGGGGTTTTTGGGTTATTTCAGTTAAAGCGAACCACAGAGTTCAGGGAGGAAGAGCAGAGGACACAGAGATTGTCGTGGAACCGCAAGTTCGGTTGACTGGGTAAGGTTCTTCGGTTTCGCGCTGCGCTCAGGAAGACAAGCTTGGTGGGGAGGACAAGCAAAGGACAGGCAGCGTCAGTCGGCTTTGCGGGCGGATTGGGACTGGTGTGTCCGCCGTTGCGATCAGGCCAAAGGTTTTGTCGTTCTGCCCAAACGTTGGATCGTCGAGCGCACCATCGCCTGGCTAAATCGTTGCCGCCGCCTCACCAAAGATTGGGAAAATCTCAACCGCAACGCTCTGGCTTTCCTTCATTTGGCGTCGATTCGCTTTATGTTGCGCAAGCTTTGCAACCCGGCTTAAACTTCCTTGATGAATATCAACGGGACACGAATGAGTCTGGCTTTCTGACTGACAGAGAACTCAAAACATGAGGCAACTATGGCGTTGGAGATCCGACCAAACTGTGAATTCTGTGATGAAGACCTTCCTCCTGAATCCACGGAGGCGCGCATCTGTAGTTATGAATGCACGTTCTGTGTGGGCTGCGTAGAGAGCAAACTCCACAATGTATGCCCCAATTGCGGCGGCGGCTTCGTTGCAAGACCTATTCGACCCGCAACCGAGTGGCGCTCCGGCCTTTCTGTTGAGAAGCGTCCGCCATCCAGCCAGCGCGTTCACCTGTCCTACACCCTTGATGATATTGCAAAACATTCTGCTCGCATCAAAGACATTCCACCTGAGAAGCGTTGATATCCGTCTTGGACGGACTCTTAGTGAGAGCGTGCGGCTTGAGCGGCTCCCCGCAATGCCCCTCGCCTTCCGGGTGCATTCGTCAGCGCCGTCTGGAATGCGTTCAATGCGGGCGCCGGATGATTCTGCACCAGCAACAACTCTCCCATCTGTTCGCGGGCGGGAACGATCGGCCCCGGAGTGACTGGAAGCTTTTCGATTCCGTCCTCGTCATCTGCGGCGTTGCGCAGGATGGCAGCAGCCTCCTCGGGTCGATTCGCGGCCTGGGCCGTCCAGGCCATGACTTCGCGCCTCATGATGTCGACCTGGGTCGCCCAGTAGCTGTCTCCTGACGCGCGCAGGCGATCTTCAAGTTGACGCAGCGTGCCGGATTCTTTTTCCGCTTGCTGGACATGGCCAGTTCGCGCGAATCCGAGGCCGCGCGCCCAGACGGCAATGGCGACAACGTGCGGTTGAGCCGAGTCTGGCGGGTTGATGACCTTCTCCGCGTCACTCCACTGCTGCCGTTCGATGATGTAGCGGATGGGCATTGCGGTTGCAGCGTATCCCATCTTGAAATCAGCCATGTCGAGATTCCGCATCGCCTTAAGTTGCTCGATCACCTGAGCGGCTTCCCGATCGCGCCCGCTCTGTAGATAGGCATAGACCAGGTAGTCCATCGCGTGCAGCTCTTCGCCCGTATCGTCCTGATGTTCCGCGGCACTTCTTGCGGCGAGATTGGATGCGATGGAATCGTCCCACAGACCGAGCCGCGTAAATATATGCGACGGCATGTGCAGCGCATGCGGAGCCGACGGAGCAATCCTGGCATAGGCCCTGGCTGCCTCGAGACCCCTCGAAGCCAGCTCCTGATTGTCGTAGGCATGGATGAGGTAATGAGGGATTCCGGGGTGATCCGGGAGTTCGCGATCAAGAGGTTCCAGCAGGCCGGCCGCCTGCTTTTGTTTTCGATGTTCTCTGTCGGATGGAGAAGCATTGGAGATGAGGGCGAGTGCGTAAAACACCTGGACCTCAACGTCTTTCGGGTTAGCTGCCGCAAGCTGACCCATTGCGAACTCGTACTTCAGCGCGCGCGTGCTGTAGGGGATGGTGGCCGCATCGTTGAATACCAGGCTGAGCGCGTCGATAAACCCGCGTTCGCGTTCTGAAGCTTCTTCGAGCAGCGCAGCCCGCCTGATTTCCTGCTGGGCGGCGGCAATACCGGCGGGCGGGAGAACCGGTTGCCATAGCTGGTGGTAGTGGGTCATCGCCATGCCCCAATGGGCGATCGCACACTGAGGATCCTGCTCGGCCACACGCTGGAACGCTTCTTCGGCGGTCTTGTAAGCGAAGGAATGCAGAAGTGCAACTGCGCGATTGAATTCCTGCTTTGTTTCCGGTTTGCAAGAAGTTGCAAAGGACACGCTGCCCAATTTTTCAGGAGCGGGGTGGTCATGCATTTCCTGCGCAGCCAGCAAGGCCGGAAACAGACACGCCAAAATGAGGACCGGTCGCATCATCTCATTTACCACTCATTTACCGTGAATCAGGGCCGCTGCCTCAGATCTTACGACCTATTGGCGAAGGGCGCGAGGAGACATACCTTTAGAATTCCGCAGACAGGCTTAGCGTGAACCGAGACTACTCTTTCCCTCCGGGTTTGGAACAGGGGTATGCATGCGTGATAGGCTTGCCGATGCATGTCTAAGCCTACGTTTGACCTTGGTGCCTCGGCTTACGCCGAAATGTTGCGGGACGGTTTTCATCCGGATTTTCCAGCGGGTACGGATGCCCAGGTTGTTGCGATCGCGGCGCAGGTTCGGCCGGGTGTGCAGCCGAGTGCGACAGTGCGCGATCTGCGTGAGCTGTATTGGTCTTCGATCGACAACGATACTTCGCGGGATCTCGACCAGGCGGAGTGGGCGGAGCGGGTGGATGGTGGCGCTCCCGATGGGCCGGATGCCAAGGGCGGTGGGCCGATTCGCGTGCGGGTGGGGGTGGCGAATGTGGCGGCGGCGGTGGCGAAGGGGTCGCCGATCGACCAGCATGCCGCGGAGCAGACGAAGACTGTGTATACGGCCACGCGGAATTTCCCGATGCTGCCGAATGTGCTTTCGACGGATATGACTTCGTTGAATCAGGATGAGGATCGCGCGGCGATTGTGACGGAGTATGTGGTCGACGCCGATGGGAAGTTAAGCGGGCAGTCGATCTACCGGGCGCTGGTGCATAATCGCGCGCAACTGGCGTACAGCCGGGTGGGACCATGGCTTGAGGGGAAGTGCGGACCGCATTCAGGGTGTCTGGATACGAAGATTGGCGGGTCGGAGGAGTTGCAGGCGCAGCTTCGGCTGCAGGATGAGGCGGCGCAACGGATGCGGGCGCATCGCGTGGCCGAGGGGGCGCTGGAGTTCCACAGGATTGAGGCGGACCCGCTGGTGGTGGATGGTCAGATCAAGGCGATCCATGAAGCTCCGCATAACCGGGCGACGGAGTTGATTGAGGACTTCATGATCGGCGCGAATGAGACGATGGCCGAGACGCTGCGGGCGGCGGGGCGGAGCTGCATCCGGCGCGTGGTAAGGACGCCGCAGCGGTGGGACCGAATTGTGGAGCTCGCGGGGCGGTATGGAGCGAAGCTGCCGAGCGAGGCGGATTCAGGGGCTCTGAATGTGTTTCTGCGGGCGCAGAGGACGAAGGATCCGATTCACTATCCCGATTTGTCGCTGTCGGTGATCAAGCTGATGGGGCCGGGGGAGTATGTCGTGATCGTGGGGAATGACCCGGAACCGCTGGGGCACTTTGGGCTGGCGGCGCGAGACTACGCGCACTCGACGGCGCCGAACAGGCGGTTTGCGGATCTGGTAGTGCAGCGGCTGCTGGAGGCGATGCTGGATGGCCAGCCCGCTCCGTATACGGATGCGGAGTTGAGCGCGATTGCGGTGCAGTGCAATGTGCAGGAGAAGGCAAGCCACAAGGTGGAGCGGACGATGGTGAAGCGCGTGGCAGCGGTGGCTCTGGCGGACAAGATTGGGATGCGCTTCCACGGGGTGGTGATGGGGGCGAATGAGAAAGGGACGTATGTGCGGGTGTTCGACCCTCCGGTGGAAGGCCGTGTGATCAAAGGGGAGAAGGGGCTGGATGTAGGGGATACGGTGGATGTGAAGCTGCTGCATACGAATCCGCAGGCGGCTTTTATCGATTTTGGGCGGGCCTAGAAGAAAGGCTTAACACCGATTTACACCGACAGGCACCGATTTTGGGGGGGCAAAGGTGTAGGGGAGATGTTTGCGTTCCCACCCATCGCCAAGTGCGCGATGGATGGGGCACCTGAGCTTTTGTGGCGCCAAACCCACATCTCAAAGCGAGACCCATTCGGCAGGCTCAGGGCAGGTTGTGGGGCACCCAGTTTTGTGGTCAACGGGGGACATCGACGGGGCGCCGAGGTTGAAATTGCTGAGTGGGTTCTGCACGACTGCGGGGGCGACGGGCAGGCCCGTTTCGTTGGTGGAGTCGGTGACTTTGACGATGGAGTTGTCGGCGGTGGCTAACGGCCGCTGTATCTAAAGTAATACCGTCATTCTTGGCTCTCATATCATTGATTAATTAGGTTTTTGCTAAGTTCGTGGTGGGTATTTATTTGGCTTCCGTGACGAGGTGGACTGGGCCCAGGAGGCCGGAGGAGATGGGCTCGACGAACTGTAGGTCTTGCATCTGGAACTTGTCGCCGTACTTGGCGGTGAGGGGTTTGAAGTCGTGCGGGGGCAGGGCGGCCCAGGCGTTGAGGCGGGTGTTGTAGACGTGGATCTCGATGTGGTTGGCGCCGGGCTTGAGGAGTTTTGAGACGTCGAGGCGGTAGGGTGGGTGCCAGAGGGCTCCGGCGGGCTCGCCGTTGATGGTGACGAGGGCGGCCTCGCGGATGGGTGGGTCGAAGTAGGCGTGCATGCCGGGGCCGGTGCGGGTGACGCGTGGGTCAGGCAGGCCGTTGGGGCCGAGGACGCCGGGTTGGGGGCCGTGGTCGGGTGGGGAGTTGGGTGCGCCGGCTAGAGCTTTGCCGCCGTCGATCTGGAGATAGACGGGGGTGTTGGAGGCGGAGAGGTTGAAGTCGCGGGAGTAGATGGCTTCGCCTGAGTAGTTCTTGGTGGATGGGTCGGCGATCCAGTCGGTGGGAGTGGTCTCGGTGACGGTCTTGTTGTCGGAGACGAAGTTGACCTTCCAGTCGTTGGAGAGGTCGGCTAGCTGGCTGCCGGGGGCTGCGGTGGAAACCCACGTCTCAGAAGCGAGACGTGGGGCACCCGGCCTGGTTGCGGATTGACTGCCGAAGACGAAGACGCGGGATTCGTAGGGGGCGAGGTGGATCGACTGCGAGGAGGCTGTGGCGCTGGTGGATGCGCCGGAGTCGGGGTCCCAGGCTTCGCCGGTCTTGTGGGTGGTGCCGAAGGAGGCGGTGGTGTCGATGGGGTCAGGTGAGGTGTTGGCGATGAAGTAGATGTCGGCGGCGGGGAGTTTGCGGCGGATGAAGCCTAGCTGCGTGTGGGGTGGATCACTGTCGTCCGGGGCGTCGTCGGTCTGGAAGGCGATCTGGAAATCCGGTTTGGCCGCAGAGCGGAGGGCTTTGGGGAGACTGGCATCGTCGGGGACGAGGGTGGATTTGGCGGGATCGAAGAGTTGGTGCGAGAGAGTGGTGATCTCGGCGACTGTCTTGCCTTCAGGATCCATGGAGGGAGCGTGACCGATGGCGATGACCTTGCCTCCGGTCTTTTCCCATGCGGCGATCTTGCGCAGGGTTTCGACAGGGATGCGATCGGTGGGTGGGAGGACAAGGATCTGGTGGGTGCCGAGGCCGACCTTGTCGATGGCTTCGGCGTCGATGTAGTCCACGTTATAGCCGGCGGAGAGGATGGGGGCCATGAGCGGGCTGACGCGGGGACCCATCGCTCCGGTGACGGTGGTGTGGGTGGGGGAGAAGGTGGACCAGACGTCGTCGGTGGGGAGGAGGATGGCGACCTGGTTGGCGGGCTGGCCCTGGCGCATGAGGAAGCTCATGCGTCCGATGTATGCGGTGACCGAGGGCATGACGGGGTGCCAGGGGTTGTTGTCGTTGAAGTTGGCGGCGGCGTAGAGCGACCAGCCGGGGTAGAAGGCCTGGGGCGGGGAGTAGGGCCAGCCGTGCATGACGATCTGGTTTTCGCCCATGATGAAGTCGATGTCGGCCTCGGTCTTCATGTCGAGAGGAGTGGCGCGGAAGACGGGGGAGTGGAGCCAGGTGAAGGTCTCGCCGGAGGTGACGTTGTGGTTGAAGACGTGGTTGGCGGAGGTCGCCCAGCGGAGAGTGGACCAGGAGCGCCATTGTGGGCCTTCGCCTTCGGCCAGGCTTACGAGGTTTTGGCTGGAGAAGCTAACTGCTGGTTCTCCATAGGTTTGAGAGCGAAACTTCGTGTGGTGCGCGATGGCCCAGTCGGTGATTTGAGTGAGGTAGTTCTCGTTGACCAGCTCCGTGAGGGTCTTGCCGTAGTCGTGGCGGACGGTGTCGGCTGCGGGGCTTCCTCCGGCGACGAGTTCAGGGAGGTGGGGGATGAGATCGTAGCCGCGGCGCTTCTTGAATTCCTCGGGAAGCTTGGGGGTCCAGTCGGAGCCGTAGGCTTCGAGCGAGTCGGAGAAGATGGCGTAGGGCGGGGTTGCGCCGAAGGCCTTGAGGAGGGGTTCGCCGACGGCCTTGAGGTGGGTGGCTACGGCGTCGTGAGAGAAGGGATCGAGCACCCAGCCCTCGGCCCCGACGGCGGCGCGCTTGACCACCTGCCCGGAGTGGCTGGCGATGAAGAAGACAGCGACGCGGAGTTTGGCTTCCGGTGCGACGGTTGCCGTGGTGCCGGAGATGGTGAGGGGTTTGGCGGTGGAGGCGTCGAAGGCGGCGTTGCGGCCGGCGGCGTTGCGGCCACGGCCGGGACCGGCTGCGGGGGCTGTCGCGGTGGATAGTTGCGCGATGGCGGCGGAGATGATGGATTCGCCGCCCTTCAATGTGGGGACGAGGATGGAGGTGGCGTTGGCGGCTACGGGGACGGTGGTGGTGTGGAGGCTGCCGACAGCCTCGGCGAGGGTGATGGCGGGGCCGCCGTAGGGCCAGCCGGAGCAAAGGGTGACGTCGATGCGGAGGCCGAGCTTGCGGCCTTCGGCCTGGGCGTAGGCTACGTCGTCGAGCATCTCGGGCGAGAGGAAGGTGAGGTTCTTGATGCCCTTGGCTGGGTCGTCGAGCTCTTCGGCGTAGACGAAGGCGAGTTCGGCTCCCTGAATGCCGTCGGCTTTCATCTGCTTCAGCTCGCGGAGGATCTCGGGCTTGACGACCGCGGGGCCGAACCACCACCAGCGGACCATAGGGCGGGAGGCGTTGGGCGGGGTGAGGAATTGCTGGCGGAGGGTGGCGATGGTGGGGGTGGCTGGTGTTTGGGCGTGCGCAGATGGCGCGAAGAAGACGGCGGCAAGGAGAGCGGCGGCCAGGAAAGAAGTGCGGTCGCGCTGCGCGCGATAACCCACCCTTTCCGATGAGGCCGGAAAGGATGGGCCACCCGGATGAGTGGCTAGAGAGCGGAAGGCGAGGGCGAACTTGGACATTTGAGTTACTCCTGCTGGCTGCGTGTGGCGTTGGCGACGGGTGCGTCGAGGATGGGGTGGTCGATGCCGGCGACGGATTCCTGCTGCGTGGGAAGCATATCGAAGACTACGAGTTCGTTGCTGCCGGATTTCAGCCAGGGGCCGGGGACGTAGAGGGTATTTTGCGGTCCGCCGGACCAGAAGCGGCCGAGGTTGTGGCCGTTGATCCAGACTGCGCCCTTGCCGAGGTGGGAGACGTCGAGGAAGGTGTCGCCGGTGGTCTTGAGGGTGAATGTCGTGAGGAAAAAAGAGGGTGCGTTTGAACTTGTTGGCACAACGGGCGGAGCGCCGGAGTTCTTCGCCTGCGAGGCGGCGACGGGAGCGCCCGCTGCCGAACTCTTCGTCACCTTGCCCGGACCCTTCGCCTGGGTGGGCCGCTTCGAAAATGTCACCTTCTCGAAGTGCGGGTTGAGATGCGGTGGGTATTGAATTGGCAGCGAGTAGACCTGCCAGCTCGAGAGGGGCCGGCCGTCGAGGACTACGAGTTCGGTGATGCCTTTGGTCTCGGTGGTCATGGTGTGGTCGACGTTGACGCGACCGTCGTTGGCGACGAGGATGTCGAGGCGCGCGGGGCCGGTGGTGTTGACAGGGACGCCGGGCAGGCGGCCGTCGGGTGCGGCGTTGCGGCGGTCGAAGGTGCCGATGAGGTGGCCGTCGATGTAGGCGGTGGCGAAGTCGTGTACGTCTTTGATGGCGAGATCGCCTTGGACGGCGGCGGGAAGCTGGGTGCGGTAGAGAATGTAGCCGAAGTTCTGGCCGAAGGTCTCCATTGGGGCGGGCACGGCGCTCGCGATGGGTTTGGGGAGATTGTCGAAGAGTGGGGCGGATGCGGTGAGTTTGATGGTGGGGATGGTGATGGGCGGAGCGACCGTGGGTGGGAGTGGGAGGCAGGATTCGTTGCCTGAACCCACGTCTGAAGTTCCAGACGTGGGGCACCCGGCGAACTTGGCGAGTTCTTTGCGGTAGGCGAAGTACTTGGGCGTGGGGCGGCCGGACTCGTCGATGGGGGCGTCGTAGTCGTAGCTGGTGACGTCGGGGAGGAACTTGTTGTCGATGTAGCTGGAGCCGGCGTAGAAGCCGAAGCTGGTGCCGCCTTCGACGACGTAGATGTTGATCCCAGCGCCGCGGTTGAGGATGTAGTCGATGTCGGCGATCTGCGGAGGGATGGGGCGGGTCTCGTGGGGGTGGCTCCAGTGATCGAACCATCCGGGCCAGTACTCGGAGACGAAGAGAGCCTTCTGGTAGGGGCGGGCTTTGGCGAGGGCGTCCATGCCGCCCTGGTGGTTGTCGATGCCGAAGTTGGTGGCGGCGAAGACGCCGGGGAGCGAGCCCTCTGGGATGTGACGCCAGTTGTCGGCGGTGTAGAGCATGGAGTCGGTGCCGTTGAAGCCGGCCTTGAGGAAGATGTCGTGGAGTGCGGCGATGTAGGAGTGGTCGTCACCGTACTGGCCGTACTCGTTTTCGATCTGGGTCATTATGATCGGGCCGCCCCGGCCTATCTGGAGAGGGAGAACTTCCTGGGCGAGGCGGGTGATCCATCGGGCTGCGGGGTTGAGGAATGCGGCGTCGTTGGTGCGGAGGGCTGCGGCGGATTTGGGATCGGCGAGGAGCCAGGCGGGGAGGCCGCCGAGGTCCCACTCTGCGCAGGAGTAGGGGCCGGAGCGGAGGATGACATAGAGGCCTTCTTCCTGCGCGGCTTTGACGAAGGCGGCGAGGTCGTTGTTGCCGGAGAAGTCGAAGTGGCCGGGTGTGGGCTCGTGGACGTTCCAGAAGACGTAGGTTGCGATGGTGTTGAGGCCCATCGCCTTGGCCATCTTGAGGCGGGCGTGCCAATACTCGCGGGGGATGCGGGCGTAGTGGAGCTCGCCAGAGATTACTTTGAAGGGTTTGCCATCGAGGGTGAAGTGGTCGCCTTCGGCGGTGAAGGTGTGGGCGGGCTTTTTGACTTGCGCGTGGGCGATCGCGGGAGAGACAGCGAGGGCGAGGGCGCAGGTTAGGAGGATTCGCTTCATTGTGCGGTGTGCTTGCGCGACGAAGCAACGTTAGTTCATTGGGGGGAATGTTTCAAGGTGGGAATCGGAACGACTATCCAAGTCAGCGGATTGCCTGCGGTCATCTACTTGACCTTGTCGACCCAGTCCGGATGGGCTGCCATGTATTGAACACGCGCCGCTTTGATCTGGGGTTTGTAGACTGCGTAGACCTTATTGATGACTTCCAATGTCTTCGCCAGTGTGAATTTGTTGATGTCGTCTGTCATCGCACGCTGTGCAGCGATGAATCGGAACCGTGCCATCAATCCTTGAACGTGTTCCAAGCCCTGTGCATGGTAGCTATCGATGACTTCCTGCATCAATTCCTTCGAGACATCATGTTGGTACATCGTGACAAACATCGGGGTCAGATCAGTCTGCTGCATCTCTGTCTTGATGGCTGTCCAGAACGACTCCGGCCAATAGGGGGAGCCAATGGAGCGGTTCTTATCGACTGCGGCTATCCAACGCAGGCGATAGGAATCCATGTCGCCGCTGAGGCGAAGATATTCGTGAATCTGGTCGACGGTTGCGGGGTCTTTGAGGGGAGGGAGCGAGTCTGTGGCGTCAGTCGACGATACGGGGTGAGGCGGAATCTTTGCTGCTTCCTGTGTACAGGCGATGCCTGGGAGGAGACAGAAAACCGTAAGGATAATTCCGGCTACGCTTCGCCGCATGGCTTCAAGTCTCCGATGGCCGATTCTACAACCACTTATACGGAAATGTGGGCCATGTGGAGGGAGTAACCCCACCTCAGTCGCGATGAAACTGCGTCTGAGATGGGGCACCCGATTTAGTTGACAAGATGCGGCGGGAGGATTATGAATGCCTAATGTTTTAGGAGGAAGCGTGCCGTGGGCTGAAGCTGGAGCCGACGAAGGCGAAGGTGGACGTGATCGCAAATCGACAAGGTGGAGAAGCCTTCGGAGAACTAATGGGACGGATCGTGCGTATCGAAGTAGAATTGCACAACTTTATTTGTGGTTGCATAGCGATTTTACGGGCTGGTGTTCGTCCGACGGAGAGGAGATTTCCCATGAGAAAAATGATGGTTTGGGTTGTGGGGGCCATGGTGTTTCTGGGAGGCACTCTGCATGCGCAGGACAAGGATCTCTCCGGCAACTGGCAGGGGACGCTCCAGTCGGGCGGTAACGGGCTGCGGCTTGTTCTGAAGGTTTTGAAGGATGACGGAAAGTTGAAGGCGACGATGTTCAGCATCGACCAGGGCGGGCAGGCGATTCCGGTCAACTCGATCTCTCTGGAAGCTGAGGCTGTCAATTTTGCAATCAAGCCACTGGATTTTGCGTATGTGGGGACGCTGAATCCCGACAGCAATTCGATTACGGGGAATGCGACGCAGGGTGGCCAGACGCATGCGCTGAACCTGGCGAGGGTGACTGCGGAGAATACATGGGCGATTCCCGAGCCTCCGAAGCCGATGCCGAAGGACGCACAACCCAGCTTTGAGGTGGTGACGATCAAGCCGGGGATACCGAACTCTCCGGGGAAGAACATCGGTTTCCGCGGACGGCATTTTGTGGGGAGGAACTTCAACGTCGACGACCTGATCGCGCTCTCTTACGGGATGCATACCAAGCAGATTATCGGCGCGCCGGAGTGGTTCAACACGGAGCTGTTCGATATCGACGGCGTGCCGGATGTGGAGGGCGTTCCCAGCCAGAAGCAGGAGGACATGATGATGGCGAAGCTGCTGGCGGACCGGTTCGGGCTGAAGTTTCATCATGAGCAGCGGGAGCTGTCGGTCTTCGCCATCACGGTGGCCAAGAGTGGCCCGAAGATGACGGTGAGCACTGTAGGGCCGGACGATGGCATTGGCTTCGGCTTCCGCAAGCTGGGCGACCTGTCGGTACACAACATGACGATTACGGACTTTGCGAAATGGATGCAAGCCTCCGTGATGGATCGGCCGGTGGTGGACCAGACGAGGCTGAAGGACCGCTACGACTTCCAACTGAAGTGGACGCCGGACGACTCGCAGTTTGCGCAGTTCCGCACTACGGGGGCGGTGGCGCACAATGCGGACGATCCGAACGCGCCACCGGCCCTGAATACGGCGATCCAGGAGCAGATTGGGCTGAGGATCGAGCCGGTGAAGGCGATGGACGATGTGATCGTGATCGACCACGCGGACCATCCGTCCCCGAACTAGAAATTTATTTGCGACTGACCAGGAGATACAACGATGCGAACGATGAAGTTGTGGGTAACCGGGCTTGCGATGCTGCTGGCTGGAACGCTGCATGCGCAGGACCTTGCCGGCAACTGGCAGGGGACGCTGCAGGCGGGCAACGGGCTGCGGGTCGTGCTGAAGCTCACGAAGGACGACGGTAAATACAAGGGGTCGATCTACAGCATCGATCAGGGCCCGGGGGCGCTGACGCTGACCTCGATTACGGTGCAGGGCACCGCGGTGAACTTCGCGATCAAGCCGCTGGAACTGACCTATAGCGGAACGCTGAATCCCGATGGCAATACGATGTCTGGAAACGCCACGCAAAACGGCCAAACGCATGTGTTGAATTTCGACCATGTTACGGCGGAGAATACGTGGGCGATCCCGGAGCCTCCGAAGGCGATGCCGGCGGATGCGAAGCCGAAGTTCGATGTGGTGACGGTGAAGCCGACCGATCCCAACCAGAGAGGCAAGCTCTTCACGGTCAGGGGACGGCATACGATGACGATCGGCACGAACCTCGACGATCTGATCACGTTTGCGTATGGGCTGCATGCGAAGCAGATTGTGGATGCGCCGGCGTGGTCCAGCACGGACAAGTTCGATATCGACGGTGTGCCGGATGTGGAGGGAACCCCCAGCTCACAGCAATTGAAGCTGCTGATCCAGGATGCGCTGACGCAGCGGTTTGGGCTGAAGTTCCATCATGACCAGCGGGAGCTTGCGGTGTATGCCCTGACCGTGGCGAAGGGCGGCCCGAAGATGACGGTGACGGCGAGCAAGCCGAGTGACAGCAGGAACTTTCTCTATCGCAACCTCGGGGACCTGCGGGTTGGGAACAATACGATGAAGGACTTCTGCGATGGGATGCAGGGGTCTGCGATGGACAAGCCGGTGGTGGACCATACGGGGCTGACAGACCGCTACGACTTCACGCTGAAGTGGACGCCGGACGACTCGCAGTTCGCGCAGTTTGGGCCAAGGCCGCCGCAGAAGGAGAGCGACGATCCGAACGCTCCGCCGAGCCTATATACGGCGCTGCAGGAGCAGGTGGGGTTGAAGCTGGAGGCGACCAAGGCGATGACGGATGTGATCGTGATCGACCACGTGGAGAAGCCTTCGGCGAATTAGCTGCGTGGCGGCGAAACGATTCGAGCGCTGCCCTGGGGACTGAGAGGTCTTCGGGGCAGTATGCTGTTCGGGAGCAATTGGGGAGAACGGGATGAGGGTTGGGTTGATGACGCGGGAGTATCCGCCGGCGGTGTATGGCGGGGCGGGCGTGCATGTGGAGTACCTGAGCCGGGAGCTGGCGAAGCTGATCGAGGTCGAGGTGCACTGCTGGGGGACGCAGCGGGAGGATGACGGGAACCTGCATGTGCGCGGGGACGAGCCGCCGGCTGAGGTGACGGCGGGCAGCGATGCGAAGTTCAAGACGGCGGTGGATGCGCTGGCGCTGAATCTTTCGCAGATGAAGGAGCTGGGCGCGATCGATGTGGTGCATACGCATACCTGGTATGCGTCGATGGCGGGGTTTCTGGCGAAGAAGCTGTATGGGATTCCTTTCGTGCTGACGACGCATTCGCTGGAACCGCTGCGGGCGTGGAAGGCAGAGCAGCTTGGTAGTGGTTATGCGATGAGTTCGTGGATGGAGCGGACGGCGGTGCTGGATGCGGATGCGATTATCGCGGTGTCGCATGGGACGAAGGCGGACATTCTGCGGGCGTATCCGGAGGTCGATGCGGCGAAGGTGCATGTGATTTATAACGGCATCGATTTGAAGCAGTATCAGAAGACCGGCGTGACCGATGCTCTGGTGAAGTATGGCGTGGAGGTTTCGGCGCCTTATGTTTTGTTTGTGGGGCGGATCACGCGGCAGAAGGGTGTGACCCATCTGGTGGATGCGGTGAAGTATCTGCCGAAGGGGACGCAGGTTGTGCTGTGCGCGGGCGCGCCGGACACTCCAGAGATCGCGGCGGAGATGCGTGCGGGCGTGGAGGCGGCGCGGGCTGCCGGCGGGAATATTGTGTGGATCGAGAAAATGGTGACGAAGGCGGAGGTGATCGAGCTGTATTCGAACTGCCAGGTGTTCTGCTGCCCTTCGGTGTATGAGCCGTTCGGGATTATTAATTTGGAGGCGATGGCTTGCAGGGCTCCTGTTGTTGCAAGCGCGGTGGGTGGGATTCTGGAGGTGGTCGTTGAGCGCGAGACGGGATTGCTGGTGCCGTTTGCTCCGGATTCGGTGACTGGGTTTCCGGTGGATGGAGATAAGTTTGCGCGCGATCTTGCGGCGCGGCTTGCGGAGTTGATGGCTGATCCGGATTTGTGCAGAAAGTTCGGTGAAGCTGGGCGCACGCGGGTGGAGGAGACGTTTGCGTGGGAGGCGATTGCGGGGCAGACGGTGGAGTTGTATCGCGGGCTGGTGAAGCAGGAAGTAGGGAATAGGGAGTAGGGAATAGCGAACAAAGACAGGGCGGGTTGCGGACGTAAATGGAGGATGACGATGCGGACCTTTCGCAGGATGTTTGCGGTTGTAGTGGTCGCGGGTGGTTTGGTTGCGGGGTCTTCCGGCGTTGCGCAAAGTGGAATTACTGCGGCGCATCGCGAGGCGGCCGACACCCAGCTGACTTCGCTGCTGTTCAAGACGAAGGCCGGGCTGACGTTGAACTATGTGCAGCAGGGCGATCCGAAGGGGCCGGTGATTGTGCTGCTGCATGGTGCGGGGGATTCGTGGCACTCGTATGACCGGGTCTATCCGCTGATTCCGCGGCGGTACCTGGTGTACGGGATCACGATGCGCGGGCATGGGATGTCGGACCATCCGGAGACGGGGTTTACGGCGGCGGACTTTGCGGGGGACATTCTGGATTTTCTGGACGCGAAGAATATTCGGCACGCGACGCTGGTGGGGCACTCGCTGGGGAGCTTTGTGGCGCAGAAGGTGGCGGAGTTGGACAGCGAGCCGGGGCAGGGGCATCTGGATCGGCTGGTGCTGATCGGGTCGGGGCCGGGGATCTCGAAGAAGTCTCCGGGGACTGCGCCGGTGTTGAGCGCGTTCAGTCAGTTGAAGGACCCGATTCCTTTTACGTTTGCGCGGGACTTCCAGGCGAGCACGATTTATTCGCCGGTGCCGGCGGCGAACTTCGAGGTGTGGGTTGAGGAGGCGATGAAGGTTCCGGCGTCGACGTGGCGTGGGCTCGCCGGGGGGCATGGATCGCCGGATGAGCTGGTCAAGATCAGGATTCCGACGCTGGTGCTGTGGGGCGAGAAGGACTCGATCTTCAGCAAGGCGGATGAGGACACTCTGATGAAGATGTTGCCGAATGCGAAGTTTTCGGCTTACCCGGAGACCGGGCACGCGCTGCACTGGGAGAGGCCGGAGCGGTTTGCGCGGGAGTTGCTGGCGTTTGTGCGGGGGGGCGGTAGTCGCAAGAGCGTGTCGGCTGTGAGCGGACGGTAAGCTCGAAGCGTGGAGGGGGTGAACGCGACTTTTGGGGCCTCGAACCCACATCTCAGAGGCGAGATGTGGGGCACCCGGCACCAGGTTGGTTCGGCAATTTTACTTGAGGTTGGCCTGGGGGATTTTGGTGGTGTCTTCTTTCTTCTGCATGGGGGTGTAGGGGAGGAAGAACTTGTCGAAGGCGTCGGGGTGGGCGGGGTTGAAGTCGGGGACGGAGGGGTCGAGGTATTTTGCGAGGGGGAGCTTGTCCTGGCGGATGCCGTGGACGATCGAGCGGGCTAGCTCGTAGGCACCGTAGTTGTTGAAGTGGGTGTTGTCGTGGATGGGGTTGGCCTGGCCGGGGTAGGTATTGGCGGGGAAGTGCATGAAGGCGCGGTCTGCGCCGTCGGGGCCGGGCTTCATGACTTCGAACATGGTCTTGGACATTTCGTTGAGATCGATGAGCGGGGTCTTGGTGGCGGCGGCGACTTCGCGGGCGGCCTGGATGTAGCCGGCGAAGGTGTCCTTGATCTTGCCGGCGTCGTCGAAGCTGTCGCGGTTCATGGCGGTGACGATGACGGGGAAGGCTCCCTTGGCACGGACGTCGGTGACGAACTGGGTCATGAGGACGTGGTACTGGGGGAGGAAATCCTTGACCTTCTGGTCGTTGTGGGCGAACTGGACGAAGAAGAAGTCGCCGGGCTTGATGAGGGACATGATCTTGGCGAAGCGCTGCTCGCCGAGGAAGGAGTTGGAGGCTTCTCCGGATTCGGCGTGGTTGGCGACGACGATGCCGGGGAGGAAGAAGCGGGGGAGCATCTGTCCCCAGGAGGCCCAGGGTTCGACGTCCTGATCGACCATGGTGGAGTCGCCGGCGAGGTAGAGAACGGGCTCGGCTTTATCCCCGACGAGTGGCTCGATCTTGATGGAGCGGACGCTGGGGTAGGCTCCGTTGAATTCGAGGGTGAGCTTGGTGTCCCAATCGAGGTTGCCGATCTCGCGGGCCTTGAGGCGAACGCGGCCGGGGGTTCCGTCGGGCCTGGTGAATTCGGGGACGCGGACGTTGACGTCGAAGGACCTGACGACGGAGCCGTTGGCGGGGGCGGCGATTTGCTGGAGCATGAGGCGGCGGCCTTCGGCGCGGACGGTGGTAACGGAGGCGGGCCTGCCGCCGAGGACGACGGTGACGCGGTAGTTGCCCTCCTTGACGGGGATTGAGAAGAAGAAGGGGGCGACCGAGGAGCAGGAGTTGTAGGCGACCATGGGGGCGGTGTTGAGGTCCCAGCCGGCGGAGGTGTCGGTGAAGAGGGTGGCTGAGTTGAGCGGGGTGGCTTCGCCAGATGCGGCTCCGCAGGTGAAGGCCTGCTGGGAGTGGGCGGCGGTGGCCGCGGCGAGCGTGAGGGCCAGGAGGATGGTGGTGCGGGCGGAGGACATGAGGGGGCTTCCTTTGGTCTGAATGGAAACTGTTTCGACGGAGGAATCGTAGCATCGAGCGGGGACGATAGGGAATGGATTCGCGATTTTTGTGCTGCGGAGCGCGGCTAGCGGATGAGAGGGGCGGACGAAGTTGCGCAGGCGCAGGCGGCGAAGCTGCTGCCGGAGTCGTGGTCCATGGCGCAGACGTAGACGGGCCAGAAGGCTTTGAGGATATCTGCCGTGGCTCCGGTGCTGTAGTGGTGTCGGAGGTAGGACTGGCTGGCAGGCGATGAGGCCGAGGGGTCGGCGCGGAGTCTGCCGATGAGATCGGTGAGGGAGGTGGCGGAGAAGTCGGGTTCGGCGAAGTCTTCGGAGTAGGTGTACTGCTTCGCCCACGTGGTATCGATGCCGGTCTGGTTGGAGGCTTCGATGACGGTGTAGTCGGCGAGAGTGGCGGTGTTAGGGTCGATCTTCGCGAGGGTGAAGGAGGGGTTGTTGCCGTTGACGGGCGAGATGGAGGCGATGACTTTTACGGGGACGCCGGGGCCGAGGTTGGGGCGGGCAGGGGTGGCGGGTGCGGGGTCGCCGAGGCCGGGGGGGATGATGGCGAAGGCGTCGGAGTGGGTGTGGGCAAAGATGGCGAGGCGGACGATGTCGGCGTTGTCGGCGAGGGTCTGAGCGAAGGCCTCGGAGTCGAGGGACATGGCGGGAGCTTCGCCGTCACAGATCTTCTTCTTGCGGAGGAAGGTGGTGTAGAGGGTGACGCCGGTGGGGATGTGTCCGAGGACCCAGACGTTCTCATGACGGCGGCGGGCCTGGTCGAGCTGGGCTTTGAGCCAGGCGATCTGGGCTGCTTCTTCGGAGCGGTCGGAGGTGACGCCTGCGCAGGTGTGGTATTCGGTGAGGAAGAAGAGATCGTCGACGACGAGCAGGCGGGTGTGGTCGAGGGCGGGCAGGGGAATGCTGTAGTAGCCGCCTGCGGAGAGGTCGCGGAGGATGGCGGGGCGATCGGCGGGCGGGGCGTGGAGGGCGTCGGCGAAGATGGGTGCGGTGTGGGCGAGATAGGAGCCGTTGGCGTCGAGATGATTGCCGTTGCATGCTGTGTCGTTGTTGCCGAGGGCGCTGTAGAGGGGGATTCCGGGAAGCGCGAGGTGGAGGGAGGAGAAGAGGTAGGTGTAGGTCTTGTCGACGAAGGCGAGGAATTCTTCGGGGGTGGCGGATGGAAAGAGAGCTTTGTACTTGCAGTCGAACTCGTGGGCGAGGAAGTCGCCGGTGATGGTGGCGAACTTTGCGTTCGCGGCATCGGTGTGCATGGCTTTGAGGGTGGAGTGCCAGAGGGTGTAGCTGGTGTCGATGCCGCGGACGGGGCAGGTCTCGCGGAGGGCTGCGTCGTCGGCGGGCTGGGTGGGGGTGGTTGGGGAGGCGAAGATGGCGGGCCAGTCGGATGCCGGAGCGGCGTTGAGCTTTGCGGCTTTCGCGGGGTCGGCGAAGGGGTCGAGGTGGATGTCGGAGAGGAAGAGCGCGGGGATGGTGGGTGCCGGCTTGTGCGCGGGGGATTGGGCGATGAGGGGAAGGGTGAGGATGACGGAGATGAGGGCTTTGAGGAGTTTCATGGTGGGCTCTCGTGGGTGGGGTTGAATCGAGTTGGGAGGTCCCCACCTCAGACGATAAGACTGTCTGAGATGGGGCACCCGGTACGCTACAGGAGGGCTTCGTAGGCTTTGATCTGGGCGAGGGTGAAGGCTTGCATGTCGGCGCCGGATTGCCATGCGCGATACCACTGGACGAGCCACTCGAGGGCGGTTTCGAGGCGGAGGTGGGGGGTCCAGTTGAGGTCGGTTCTTGCCCGCGAGGCGTCGAGCTTGAGGTAGCTGGCTTCGTGGGGGCTTTCGTCTTCATCGAGGACCCAGGTGGCTCCGTCACCCCAGAAGGTGGTCATCTTGTCGACGATCCAGGCTACGGGCTGGGCGTCGTCGTCGGAGGGGCCGAAGTTATAGGCGGTGGCGTAGCGCGGGTCGTGGGTGAGGAGCTGCTCGGCTAGGCGCATGTAACCGTGGAGCGGCTCCATCACATGCTGCCAGGGGCGGATGGCTTGCGGGCGGCGGATGCGGACGGGCTCGCCGGCGAGGAAGCCGCGGACGAGATCGGGGATGAGGCGGTCGAGCGACCAGTCGCCTCCGCCGATGACGTTGCCGGCGCGGCCGGTGGCTACGGCGACTTTGTGCTGCGCGAGTTTTGCGACGGGAAAATACGACTGGCGATAGGCGGCGGAGACGATCTCGGCGCAGGCCTTGGAGGAGGAGTAGGGATCGTAGCCGCCGAGGGGATCGGTCTCGCGGTAGCCCCAGATCCATTCTTTATTTTCGTAACATTTGTCGGTGGTGACGGAGACGACGGCGCGGACGGAGGGCGTGCGCCGGATGGAGTCGAGCACGCGCGCGGTGCCGATGACGTTGGTCTCGTAGGTGCCGATGGGGTCTTCGTAGGAGTAGCGGACGAGCGGTTGGGCTGCCATGTGGAAGACGACTTCGGGAGCGAAGGATTGCATGGCCTTTTCGAGCGCGGCGGAGTCGCGGATGTCGCCGCGAATGTCTTCGATCACGGAGCCGATGCGGGCTACGTCGAAGAGCGCAGGGTTGGTGCAGGGGTCGAGTGCGTAGCCGCGGACGTCGGCGCCTTTGGAGGTGAGCCAGAGAGCGAGCCAGCCGCCTTTGAAGCCGGTGTGGCCGGTGAGGAAGACTTTTCTGCCTTGCCAGGAGAAGGGCTTGTCGGACATGGATTCAGGATACTTGAGCGAAGGCGAAAGGCTTAACACCGATTGACACGATGCTACCGATTTAAGGACAAAGCGTCCGCGAGTCCTACTACTACCAGGATTTCCACGGCGCTTTGCCGGAGTCCCATAGCTCTTCGAGTTGCTGCTTGTCGCGGAGTGTGTCCATGGCCTGCCAGAAGCCGTGGTGGAAGAAGGCCTGGACTTCTCCTTTGGCGACGAGGGCTTCGATGGGTTGGCGCTCAAACATCCAGTGGTCGTCTTTGACCTCTTCGATGACCTTGGGCGAGAGGACGAAGAATCCGCCGTTGATCCAGCCGCCCTCGTCCTGGGGCTTTTCCTGGAAGGCGTAGACGTGGGTGTCCTTGAGGCCGAGGGCGCCGAAGCGGGCTACGGGCTGGACTGAAGTCAGCGTTACAAGTTTTCCGTGTTGCTTGTGGAAGGCGATGGTCGCCTGGATATCGACGTCAGCAACGCCGTCTCCATAGGTCATAAGGAAGGTGTCTTCGTCTTCGAGGTATTTGGCGACGCGGCGAAGACGGCCGCCGGTGCCGGAGTCGTCGCCGGTGTCGACGAGGGTGACGTGCCAGGGCTCGGCGACGGAGTCGTGGACGGTCATCTTATTGTTGGCGACGTCGAAGGTGACGTCGGAGGTGTGGAGGAAGTAGTTGGCGAAGTACTCCTTGATGATGTAGCCCTTGTAGCCAAGGCAGATGATGAAGTCGTTGATGCCCTGCTGGGAGTAGAGCTTGAGGATGTGCCAGAGAATGGGCAGGCCGCCGATTTCGACCATGGGCTTGGGGCGGACCGAGGTTTCTTCACTGAGGCGCGTGCCGAGACCGCCGGCGAGGATGACCGCTTTCATCGTGGCTTGATTTCCTTGAGAGATTTTGGACATTGGGGACAGGCCCGCGGGTAGACAGGATAAGTATGACATCGTTTTGTGCGTGCAGGGTTGGATTTGCGGGAACGGCAGAGCGGTTGGATGCATCCTAGGTGTGGAGGCTCAATAGGTTGTTCCGATTCAAGGCTGCGCGTGATGCTGGCGTGTTGTGGTTGAGGCTAGCATGCTGGCGGTGGA
>OLLV01000305.1_pt1 | contig 87864 bp, 57 predicted proteins | sample 1604641 | NCBI WGS metagenome assembly OLLV01 (sample SAMEA104055725, study PRJEB20765) | soil metagenome | biome: Arctic tundra; feature: Polygonal ground; material: soil | place: USA | collected 2011-09 | depth 0-0.5 m
CTACTACGCCAGCAACAACGGCAACATGGGCCAGTTCGCGTACAACGGTATTTTCACCAAGGACCTAACGGTGAATCCTACATCCGGCAAAGGCTACGGCTTTGCGGACTTTGTCATCGATGCTTCCGAGCTCCAAGCTGTTGCCGGTACGGCAGGACGTGATGGTCAACGCCAGTATCGTACGGCGTTCTTCGGCGAAGATGAGTGGAAGGTTACGCCTTCGCTGACGTTGAACATCGGTCTTCGTTATGGCTATGACCAGCCGTTCTATGAAGTCAACGGCAAGGAAGTCAACGTTGACGTCAAGAACCCGCAGACCTGCCCCAACTGCCTGCTGGTTGCAGGCAAGAACGGCGCCAGCAACGCGCTGTACAACGCCTACCATACGCAATTCATGCCTCGGGTCTCGTTTGCCTATCAGATGAACCCGCAGATGGTCATCCGCGGCGGCTACGGCATCACGGACGACTTTGAAGGCATGGGCGCGGCGCAGCGTCTCACGCAGAACCCTCCATTTATCCCGCAGTATTCGTACGGCAGCACGGCGCCTTCGGCGGCGAGCGGCGGAACACCCATCCATGTCAGCCAGGGCTTCAACGTTGGCGGGCTTACTCCTGGCGCTTCGAACAAGTACGAGGCCTGGGATCCCAACATCAAGCCCGAGCTGATCCAGCAGTACAACCTGACCCTCCAGACACTCTTGGGATCTCGCTTCACCTTCCAGATTGGGTACGTCGGGAATGTCGCACAGCATCTCGTCATTCCTGAACCGATCAACCAGCAAACGATTCCAGGTGGGACCAATACGGCGACCCAGCCGTTCATTGGTCTTGTCGGCACCGGTGGCCAGGTCTACCTAACATTGGCTGAAGGCTACTCAAACTACAACGCCTTGCAGGTCCAACTGCGCCAGCGCCAGTGGCACGGCCTGGAGTACACCTTCAACTACACCTGGGCAAAGAACATGACCAACAATCCCGGCTACTTCGGTACCGGTGGCGTCGACGGTCCGGGCACCTACCCTCAGAACATCTACGATCCGCATGGCGATTACGGTGTAGCGGCCTTCGATACCCGTAACGGCGCCAACTTCGTGGGCACGTATGCTCTTCCGTTCGGGCACGGACGTGATTACGGTTCCCACGTCAACCGCTTCGCTGATTGGGCCATCGGTGGCTGGAAGGTGTCTACGGAGGCCGTTCTATACTCCGGCTTTCCAATCACCATCGGCAGCAGCAACGCCTCAGCCTCGAACAACGGTGTTGGCGCACGTGCCAACCAGTATCGCCCGCTGGTCGTCCAGAACCGAACGCTGGCTCACTGGTTCGGTACAGATCCAAGCGCGACCCCCTGCGCTACGGCAAGCAACGGTACTTGCGCTTACGGCGCCGAACTCGCCAGCTCATTCGGAACAGCGCACGTCGGCACCGAACGGGCGCCGGGATATCGCGTCGTCGACTCCTCGATGTTCAAGCAGTTCCGCTCGTACAAGGAGCAGTTCATCCAGATCCGCATCGATGCGTTCAATGTGGGCAACATTGCTTCTTACTCGGCCCCGGGTTCAACGGCTTCCACGCTGTCGACCTTCGGCCAGATCACATCAACCTTGTCTCCGGCCCGTCAGCTCCAGTACTCACTGAAGTACGAGTTCTAATCACCGGCACTGCCCCTTAGTCAAACGGCGTCCGCAGCAACGGACGTCTTTTGGCTTTTTGTACCGATATGCCTGACTGCTCCGCCAATGTCTTGCAAGCAATTGGTTATAAGACACTTTATGAGTTATCTGATTGTCCAATTTCACCGTGAATTGGGCAATTTTCTTTTGTCAGCAGAGATTTTGTCAGCAGAGATAAAGAGAGATAAGCTTGTGCGCCTTGAACCCAAGCTTCGCTAAATCAGCTTCGAAAATGTCCGGATGGGGTTTTGTTTTAACAGCATCATCTGCGGTGGCGCTTTCGTCGAGCCGCTTACCTCCTCAATATCCAATTCCAGACCGGGCTCAGCGAATGCATCCTTCCACGCAGCAGCGTGGAGTCAGTTGCTCTCCGCAAGAGTCCCATCGATATTGCAGAGAACCGCCTTCACGATGACGTTACCTCGTTCACCACGACAAGCAGCATAAAGATGCATACAAGAAGCAAGGCAGTCGAAGCTCATAACAATGGTTGGGACTATGGAGATCCCGCGCGAAATCGACGGCAATAGGTCAGGCAAGCATGATCTTGTCGGGGGTGATGGGATAGTGGCGGATGCGTTTGCCGGTGGCGTTGTAGATAGCGTTAGCAACAGCGGCTGCTGCTCCGGTGATGCCGATCTCTCCTATGCCGCGTGCGCCGAGGGGGTTGAATTTCGTGTCGGGAATGTCGAGGACGGTCACGTCGATCTCACCAATGTCGCGGTTGATGGGGACATGGTATTCGCCGAGGTTGGCGTTGACGTAACGGCCGTAGGTGTCGTCAAGGTAGGACACTTCGTGGAGCGCGAAGCCGATGCCCCACACGATGCCGCCGTAGAGCTGGTTGATACCGGTCGCCTTGTTCATGAGTGTGCCGATGTCGTAGGTGGCGACAATGCGGTGGACGCGCGGCATGTGGGTGTCGCGGTCGACGGCGACCTCGGCGAAGACTGCTCCCCAGGAGTGGGTACTCATGGCGGTGTGGTCTTCGCCGGGCTCGGCGGAACCCATGCCTTCGACCGGCTTGCCCCCAGCGCGGGTGACGATGGCGGCGTAGGTGTCAGATGTTGTGGGTGAGGACTTGAGGAAGAGCTTACCGTCCTTGAATGCGACGTCGGGAACCTGGGCTCCGTGGAGTGGGGATTGTGCGTCGTCGACGGCGAGTTGGGTGAGCTTGAGACGCGCTTGCAGTGCAGCGTCGACGATGGCTGGGGCGTAGCTCGCTGTGGATTGCGAGCCTCCAGAGACGGGAGCCTTCGGGAGCGTAGAGTCCCCGAGTTTGGCTTCGACAAGTGACGGGTCGATGCCGAGGGCGTTAGCGGCGGTCTGGGCCATGATGGTGTAAGTCCCGGTGCCTAAGTCTTGCGATCCGCAACCGACGAAGGCGCGGCCATCGGGCAGGATGCGTACGACGGCCTGGCATGAGGAGCGGTTGGCGGGATAGGTGGCAGTAGCCATGCCGTAGCCGATGAGGTTGTTGCCTTCGACCATAGAGCCGGGCTTGGGATTGCGCTTCGACCAGCCGAAGCGATCTGCGGCCTGGGAGTAGCAGAGGCGGAGATTTTTGCTGGACCAGGGCTTGTCGGAGCCGAGATCTTTTTCGGCATAGTTGATGAGGCGAAGCTGCATGGGGTCCATGTTGAGCTTTTCGGCCAACTCGTCCATGGCGATTTCGAGAGCGGCTGTCCCGGAGGATTCGCCGGGGGCGCGCATGAAGGTGGCGACGCCGAGGTTCATGTCGACGAGCTTGTGAGTGGTGCGGTTGGTATCGGACGCGTAGAGCATGCGGGTCTGGTCGGCTGAGGGTTCGAGAAAGTCCTCCATGATGGAGGTGTGAAGGGTTACGTCGTGTTGGATGGCGGTGAGCTTGCCGTTGGAAGTGGCGCCGAGTTGGATGCGCTGGACAGTTGCCGGACGTCCGCCGACCGGCCCCCACATCTGCGGCCGTTCGAGGGCTAGCTTGACCGGCTTCTGGACCAGCTTCGCAGCCATGGCCGCGAGGATGACGTGCGACCAGGTGGAACCCTTTGAGCCAAAGCCGCCGCCAGTGAAAGGGCATTGGACACGGACGTTTTCGAGTGGGATGCCGAGGGTGCGGGCTATGGTTTGTGTGTCGCCGGTGATGTATTGGGTGGAGTCGTAGACGTTGAGCTTTTCACCTTCCCACCATGCGAGCGTGGCATGGGGCTCCATCGGATTGTGGTGCTGGTAGGGGGTGGTATAGGTTTCATCGATCTTGACGGCAGCGTTAGCCAGGGCGGCGGGAATGTCACCGCGAGTCTGTGCGCCGGGTTCGCGGCCAGGGGATTTCGGTGGCCGCGATTCGCTGAGGCGCTTTTCGAAGTTTAGCTTGGCAGGGGTCTGTTTGTAGGTGATTTTGAGCAGGCTCGCAGCGTGCATGGCTTCTGGCAGGGAGCTGGCGACTACGAGGGCGATGGGCTGGCCGTTATAGAAGACGTCGGGTTCCTGCAGGACTGTGACGTGGCGGCGCGCGGGTGGCTGTGGGCCAGAGACCGGGAGTTTGGGCGCGTTGAAGGGGGTGATAACCGCCAGGACTCCAGAGGCGCGGGCGGCTGCGGCCTGATCGATGGCGGTGATGGAGCCGGAGGGGATGGCGCTTTGGACTACGAAGGCGTAGGCGGGGTTGGTGGGCGGTTCGAACTCGACGGCGTATTTGGCGGCGCCTGTGACTTTGGCACGGCCATCGTAGCGAGTGGCGAGTTGTTTTGGTGCTGGAGTGGGAGCGTCCGATGCGACGGAAGGGGCCTGCATCATAGCTTCGAACTCGGCTGGTTCGAGGAGGGTGGGGATCATGCCTGACTTCCTTTGTTGGTGCCATTTACCGCGAGGGTGAGGGCGCGAACGATGGCCTGCTTCGCCATTTCGATTTTGAAGGTGTTGTGCTCGTAGCCTTTTGCGCCGGCGAGGGTGAGGTCAGCCGCCTTGCGGAAGGCTTCGAGCCCTGGAGTCGCTCCGGCAAGGGACTTTTCCGCTGCGGCGATGCGCCAAGGCTTGTGGGCCACGCCGCCGAGGGCGAGGCCGGCTGACTTGATGCTGCTGCCATTCATTTCAAGGCCAGCGGCGACGGAGACCAGAGCGAAGGCGTAGCTCTGACGATCGCGGACCTTGAGATACCAGGAGTTTTTTGCGAAGACGGGTGCGGGCAGTTCGACGTGGGTGATGAGCTCGTCGGACTTCAAGGTGGTGTCGAGTTGCGGGGTGGTTGCGGGCAGACGATGAAAGTCTGCGATGGGGATGGAGCGCTTACCGCGCGTGCCCTGCACATGAATGGTGGCGCCAAGAGCTGCGAGCGCGACGTTCATATCGGAGGGGTTGGTGGCGATGCAGGTCTCGGGGCTCGCTGGTCCGTGATCCGATTGACCAAGGATGGCGTGGATGCGGTTGAAGCCGGTGAGTGCGGCGCATCCGGAGCCGGGAGAACGCTTGTTGCAGTCGGAGAAGGCGGTGTCCATGAAGTAGTAGCATCGGGTTCGCTGCATAAGGTTGCCGCCAGTCGTGGCCATATTGCGGAGCTGAGGAGAGGCGCCGGAGAGCAGGGCTTGCGAGAGCAATGGATAGTTATCGACGATGCGCGGGTGGTTAGCGAGATCGCTGTTGCGAACGAGTGCGCCAATCAGGGTACCGCCGCCGGCGACATCGTCTACTTTGGTGAGGTCGAGCCTTGTGATGTCGATGAGAGTGGTGGGCTGCTCGACGTTGTCCTTCATCAGATCGATGAGATTGGTTCCTCCGCCGAGGAACTTCGCACCGTGTGCCGCGACGGCATGAACAGCCTGGTCGGATGAGGTGGCGCGTTGGTAGGCGAAGGGATTCATGCGGAGGCCCCTGTATCTTTAGCTGCGTGGCCGGCTGCCTGGCGGACTGCGGCGACGATGTTAGGGTATGCGCCGCAGCGGCAGATGTTACCGGACATGCGTTCGCGAATCTCGTCGTCAGTAAGGGTGGGGCTTGCGGACTTTCCGGTTGCCCAACTGACTTGGCTCAGGTGGCCTCTTTCCGCCTCATGGAGGAGGGCAGTGGCGGAGCAGATCTGGCCTGGCGTACAGTAGCCGCACTGGAATCCGTCATGCTCGAGGAAAGCCGCTTGCATGGGGCTCAGATCGTCGCCTTTGGCGAGACCTTCGATCGTGGTGACTTCGGAGCCGTCAACCGTTGCGGCGAGGGTGAGGCACGAGTTGACGCGGCGGCCATCCACCAGGACAGTGCATGCGCCACATTGGCCGTGATCGCAACCCTTCTTGCTGCCAGTGAGATCGAGGTGTTCGCGAAGGGCATCGAGCAGGGTGGTGCGGGTATCAAGGGTGAGGGACTGCTGCTTGCCGTTAATCGTAACGCTGGCATGAAAGGTTTGAGGAGTAGTCGCGGCTGCAACTCCGGAATTCTCCGCGGCAACTATGCGGGGAAGGCCGGTTGCGATTCCTGCCCCTAACATTCCAGCAGATTTGACAAACGTTCGACGAGACAAGCCCCCCTGGCTGGAGTCGTTTGCGGGACGGCCCTGCTCCTCGATCGTCGATTCCTCTAGCTCGGTGCAACGGACCATGCTCATCTCAGAAACCCCGGATTGAACTAGCCAAGTTATTTTTGCGGATCCACTTATGAATAGTGAACATAGATGAAGCAGAAGATGGAAAAGATGCCCAACGACAATGTTCTACGCTGGCTCGGAGAGCCACTTTATCGCAGGTGCCTCTAATATGCGGGCCTTCAGTCCGGCCAGATCGATCCCATCTACTATGCCCTCGGCACCACTCTGACCCTGCCCGCGACTCCTGCAAACCTGGTCTGCCTCAGGTCAAGCTCCCCTATGATGGCTTTGGCCTCGCCGCGCAGACCACTGCCGGCGCCGGCCAGGCCACCATCTACCGCGCCCTCACTTGGATGCCGCAGTTCTCCGGCACCACCGATACCTGGGGCAGGCAGATCGCAAACTCCACCTACAATGCTTTCCAGCTTTCGGTCACCAAGCAGGCCTCGCACGGTCTCACACTGAACCTCAACTACACCTACTTGCACAATATCGATGACGCCGGAACGCAGCGCAGCGGCTGGCCCCTCCCTGCAAGCGTCCAGCTCAACGGCCAATCCTGGAAGGTCAACCGGATCGATCGCGCCTTGAGCGCCAACAGCACTCCGCAAGATCTCTCCATCTACGGCGTCTATAGCCTTCGGACACCGTCAGAGGTGTGGTACGCCCTTCGAAAATGTGCCAGGAGGAGAAAGAGCATGACGACAGCGCGGTTCGGCTAGATCACGGCTGGAAGAATTGAAAATTACATCGTGCTGAGTTATCAGGTAATCGGCGGTGCGAGCTGCGAGGGCTTGTATCGTGAGACCTGGGTTAGCCGACCCTTGGGTCGGAAAGACAGACCCATCCATGACGAAAAGATTGGGGACGTCCCAGGTGCGGCCGAACTTGTCGCAAATGCCTGTGTCTGGCGTGGCACTCATGCGCGCGCCGCCGACAAGGTGAGCGTAGCGCTGTTCCTGGACGACCTCTTTCGCTCCCGCGGCCTCCATGACGTCCATAGTTTTCTGCTTCGCATATTCAATGAGCTTTTTGTCGTTGTCGTGCAACGAGAACGTCACTTGGGCGACTGGCAAGCCGAAAGAGTCACGTGCGTCATGGCGGCCATTCCGTCCATCTGCTAACTCGATGCGATTGTCCTCCCAGGGTAGGATCTCGCCGAGCAGGCCGAGGGACGACCAGTGGTTGTAGTCCATCATTTCGCGACGAAGTCCCCAGCCCCACAGACCTTTGGCGGCCATGAGCTGTTTGGAGAAGGCGATCGGGAGGGGCCCGACGGTCTGAATGGCGAAACCACGGGCAAAATCGCGTTTTGGATCGGTTTCGTAGAACTCTTCGGTGAGCGCGTGTGCTGGAGGAGCTTTGTATTGACGAACGAGCTCATCGAACTTACCGAGGATCACGTTGCCGGCCTGTGCCATAAGGTATTTGCCGAGTGTGCCGGAGGAGTTCGCGAGGCCTTGCTCGTGGCCCGGACAGGTTGAGTTGAACAAGAGCCGAGGGGTCTCGATTGCATAGCCACAGACGATGACTGCCCGTGCCCGCTGAAAGTGTTCCTTGCCTTCCGCGTCGAAGTAGACGAGGCCGTTGGTGCGACCGTCCTTTCCGATGGAAATGCGGGTGACCATCGATTTGTCGCGGACTTCGGCGCCGCTTGCGATGGCGTCGGGTACGTGCGTGACCAGGGTGGAGGCCTTCGCGCCAACCTTACACCCCTGAATGCAAAAACCCCGATAGATACAGTGAGGGCGGTCGCCATGTGACGCGGAGAGGATTGCGACGGGGCCGCCGGCCGAAACGGGAATCCCAAGCGCGGTACAGCCTTTGATGAGGATATTGCCTACTTCACCCATGGGGTGCGGGCCATAGGGATGGCCATGCGGCTTACCCCAGGGGTAGTAAGCGGGGCCAGCGACGGGCATCTCTCGTTCGAGCAATTGGTAGTAAGGTTCTATATCGTCATAGTTGATGGGCCAATCGGTACCAACTCCATCCCGTGTGTAGACCTCGAAGTCGGACGGGTGGAAGCGTGGCACGAAGGACGCCCAGTGAACCGAGCCGCCTCCAACGCCTTTGCCGCTGTTATTGGAACCAAGCGCAAGTGGGTCCTGCCCGCCAGTGATACGAAGGTCGTTCCAGTAGAGATTATGAGAGGCCGCTTCGTCAGAGACCCAGTCGCGTTCGGTGTCCCAGAAGGTACCCGCTTCAAAACCTACTATTTTGAAGCCAGCTCGGGCGAGGCGCTGCAGGAGCACGCCACCTGCAGAGCCCACGCCGACGATAGCATAATCGAGGAGATCGGAGTCTCTAAAGCGTCGCTGCGGCACCTTGATCTGTTGCATCGAACCGAGAACCTTTATATCGGCGGACACGTTGGGTAAATCGAATGGGCCGCCGATAGGCGCGTTGCGACGATAGAGACTCAATGGGTACCCGCCTGACCCGGGTGGGATTGCTCTTGTTTCGCAGTTTTCTGGGGGCGATCGGACAATGTGTCGTCGGGGGCAAGCCATTCGTAACGCCGTTCGTTTACCTCCCATGGTTCAGCCTCGCCGTTTTCCAGGCGCATATAGCCGCGTGGATAGGCGGGCCCGCCAAAACCGATTTCATCCCAGGCGTAGGGATGTGCGTAATAAACAGCGCAGCAGTCTGCCACAAGCATTGCCCAAAAGCGTTTGGTGTTCATCTTTTCCCAGAAAACCTGACCGGCCATAGGTTTTGCGTCATGGAGAGATTGCAGGATTGTTTCCTGTTTCAGGGTACTGATGGCATGAAAAACGTTGCCGTAGAGCTCATGCGACATTGCGTCGATCGCGCGACAAGCAAGACGATAGGCCTCCTGATCAGACGGCATGTCATCGTAGCGATAGCCCTCGATGCGATTGAGATAGAGACGCTCGTCGATGAAAGGGAGGATGGGAATATGGGTCGCGTCGACCCGATCATCTTGAGGAAAGATGCGATCCACGACCGCTCGCATAGTCAGGCTCTCGTCGGGGGTAAAGAAACGGAGAGGTGGAATTTTATTGACGCGATCAAGAACCACCTTTCGGGTGGCAGCATCCCAGTAATTTTGCTGGTCTAAGGTATGAAAGCCGGGATAGTAGCCGGGAGTGTCCTTGGGTGCGAGCGGCACGCGCGTTGCAGAATCACGCAACGAATCACCGCCTGCGTGCTTGCACTTGGTGGACACGGGTTTTTGTCGCATTTTTCTAGTCCAGAACATCAGCCGCGCTCCCTCCGCATGAAGTACGCCAGGGCGCCGATGAACCCGCATGCGGTCATCAGCATGGGCGCGAAGATGGGCGGACCATAAAGGATGTTGTACAGAGGCTTACGCATCCCGCCGGAACGGCGAGCGATACCACGGATGTGGTACGCGGTGCCGACGACACCATCGAGCATCAGAAGAGCTGCGGCGAAGGGCAAAAGGGTATTCGCAACGCGCTTGCTCCGCAGAGAGACCAGTGCAGCGAAGATCATGAAGGGCGCGAGCAGTACAGGGGACCATTGGGCGCAGTACTTGAAGTTACCTTTGTAGTGCGAGTACCAGCTTTCTGCGCCGACAGCGAAGGTTCCGATGGTGCAGACAATGCAAAGATGCTTTTGGAAGCGGCCGACGCGGATGTCATCGCCGAAGGCCGGCTTTCGAAGGGATAGAGAAGCTTCTACCGCCTGGCTGCGCAGCCCGTGATCCTCCTCGCGTTGCAGATAACTGGCGATCACGCCCAGGTAGGCGCTCGTACCGAACAGCAACGGGGCGAAGATTGGCGGTCCCATGACGATGTTGGTGATTGGCAGCCGCCAGCCGCCGGGCTTCCGTGCGATCCCGCGGATATGGAAGCCGAAGCCTATGAGACCGTCGATAAGCGTGAGGAAGCTGGTGTAGCGAAGGAAGGTGTTTGCCAAGGACCTGCTGAAGAAGCCGCAGATTCCGGCGACCGCAAGTGTGCCGGAAAGAATGACCGGTGTGTACATCACGGGATTGGAGTAGCTGCCCTTGTAGTGCTCATAGGCGACCTCCATGCCACTGACGATGCTCGTCCCCGCAACGAGTAGCGACATAGACCGCTGGAAGGTTCCGTGTTGCAGATGATCGAGGACGATATCCGCCGGTCGGCGCAAGGGGGCGGGAAGCGTGCCGATCAGCATGGCGGGATTGGTGTCGGAAAAGCTCATTCGGCGCCCCGCTGAAGCGCCATGGCCGCGGCGATGCTGGGTGGAATAGTGGCAGCGAGTTCTGGGGCCGAGGAATTGGAATCGAGATCGCCGTCGTCCCACACGAGAGGGCGCGTCCATGCGCCACCTGCATTCGCGACGAGGATGGGAAACGCAGCGAAATGGCGACGTTTGCCATCAACGAGCGGTTCGGGGATATGAATATCTTCGAGCAGAAGTTTCTTTGCACCGAGGAGTAACTCATGCGCGTCGGATTCTGCGTGTTTGTCCGGGTAGCCGCCCGTCGAGAGACCATCGATGCCGATCCCTTTAACCTGCCTATCGAGCAAATACTGTGCACCGTTACCAGACACGTAGGGCCACGCTGTTAAGAACTCTTTGGAGTTACTGCGTTTTTCGCCCCAGCCGGTTTTGAGGAGAATCAACGTGTCTGCGGTGATTAATGCTTCATGTTTGCGAAGATCGTCTGCATCGATCGGATGCGACCGTGCGAAGCCACGGAGATCGAGGGCTATGCAGGAACCGTAGAAGTGACTGAGGGGGAGCTCGTGGATGCACGGAAGATGCGGCAGGTAATGAAACGGTGCGTCCACATGGGAGCCGGAATGCGTCATGAAGGTGCAGCGTTCGACGGTGGCTCCGTCCACTACGGCAAGCTGCTGGTACTCGATTGAGTTCGGCGGCTGCCCGGGAAACTGCGGGTCATGGTTGTAATGCGGCTGGGCAAGGTCATAGATCATCGGCTAAATCTTCTCCGCGAAGCATTCCGCATCCTGCTGCTTGAATTCGATGCCGAGTCCGGCTTGAGCGAAGTCCGGATGCATGCACCCGTCGCTCTGAGCTCTGCGGAATCCGTCGAAGAGCATGGACTCGATCCGAACGTGATCGTGAAAGTACTCGATGTGGCGTGGCGGGCGCGCCGCGCAAGCCAGATGCATGTGGATAGTGGGAGCACAATGGGCGGACAGCGGAATGGGGTGCGCATCCGCAATGGCGGCGACATCCATAAAGCCGGTCACGCCGCCGCAACGTGTCGCATCAGCCTGTATGACGTCGACCGCTTCGGCCGCAATCATTTTTTGCAGGTACATGGCTGACCAGCCATACTCGCCGGCAGCTATATCCATCCCACCGGGCGCTCGATCGCGGAGGAGATGCAGACCGGCGATGTCATCGGACGAGACAGGCTCTTCAAACCACGTGACGTTATGTTCGGCATAGGCGAACTGCGCAAAGTAGAGGGCCTGCTTCCGCGAATATGCACCGTTCGCGTCTATAAAGAGTTCGGAGTTTTCGCCGATGGCTTTGCGCGCGACGGCGATGCGATGCGGATCTTGCTCGGGATGTGTGCCGATCTTCATCTTGACCCGGGGTATACCTTGAGAGGTCCAGTCAGAAAGCTGTTTGCGGAGTTGGTCGTCGGTGTATGTGGTGAAACCGCCCGATCCATAGACGGGAGCCACTCTTCGCGTGGCCCCAAGCAATGACGCGAGCGGCTGATTAAGTAACCTGGCCTTGAGATCCCAGAGAGCGATATCGATGGCGGAGAGCGCGGTGGCACCTATGCCTTCCGCGCCATAGTTGCGTTGTGAGGTGCGCATCGCGACGAAGAGTGTGTTGATATCGTATGGGTTCTGGTTGATGCAATATTTCTCGATAAGTTCGCGAGCGACCACCGCCGCCGCACGATGGGCGTAGCTGTAGCCGAGGCCGATCGAGTTGGCGGCATGAAGCTCGACGAGGATGAGGGTCGTTGCATTCCATGCGATCGTGCCATCGGCCTCAGGCAAATCGGTGGGGATGGTGTAGGCGCGTGCCGTGCCGTGGCGAATTGTCGGCTCGGCAGACATTAGACGATCTGCCGGACAGTGTCTTTGGCCGCAGTCAAGGCAATCCTGAGGCGGTTCGGCTCTCCTTTAGCGAGTGCTTCGGAAAATTTGAGGGCCTGGTCCACGGTGATCTTTGCCGGCAGCATGGCAGTGAACTGATCGACGACCGCTTCAATGATGACCGGGCCTGGCATGGCCAGTGCTTCGTCCAATTTTTTACCGGCAGTGCGGGGATCGTCGATACGGATGCCACTTGCGCCGACTGCCTGTGCGAGGGCGACGAAGTCGATAGGAAATAGTTCGCACTGATACTCGGGGTTACCTTGGAAGACCATCTGTTCCCACTTGATCTGGCCCAACGTGTTGTTTTTGACGATGACGAGTTTGATCGGCAGCTTGTAGGCGACAGCGGTAATGATCTCGCCCATCAGCATCGTGAAGCCGCCGTCTCCGATAACTCCAATCACCTGACGATCTGGAAAAGCGATCTGCGCGGCAATGGCGTACGGCATGCCGCAGGCCATCGTGGCCAGGTTGCCTGAGCATGAGTGCATCTGACCCTTCTTGGCCTTCATGTAGCGAGCCCAGACCGTGGTGTTTGTGCCGGAATCGGAGACGATGATGGCGTCTTCCTTGGTGCGTTTAGAGAGTTCCCAGCCGACCACCTGTGGCTTCATCGGCATCGCAGTGGAAGTCCCTTCCTTTTCCAGGATGGCATTCCATGACTTCATGTTCTTCTGAGCCTTTTCGAGGAAGCGGCGATGGCTATTGCGCTTGAGCATTGGCATGAGCAGGTGGATCGTCTTTTTGGAGTCACCCACGAGGCCGACTTCAACCGGTGTCCGGAGACCAATCCGCTGAGCGTTCGCATCGATCTGAATGCAACGGCAGTCGCCAGGTTTTGGCAGGTATTCCATGTAAGGATACGAGGTGCCGATCATTAGCAGGGTGTCGCACTCTTCGAGGGCCTCTTCAGAGGGAGCGGTCCCGAGCAGCCCGATACCGCCGGTTGTGTAGGGAGAGTCGTCCGGGACACAGGCCTTTCCAAGCAGAGGTTTGATGATCGGCGCGCCCAGCAACTCCGCCAGTTGCAGGAGCTCATCGGTGGCATGCAATGCGCCCTGACCTGCCAGGATTGCAATCCGCTTTCCCTCGTTGAGAATCTTGGCCGCAGTAGCGAGATCGGCAGCGGGAGGCACATTGCCGGAGATCGCGTTGACCGATGAGGAGTGATGCGGCGCATTGCGTTGCGACTTTTCGGATTTTGCCGATTGTTGTTGAACGTCGATAGGGATTGTAATGTGAGCGACGCTCCGCTTCTCGATGGCGGAGCGAATCGCAAGGTCGATGACCGATTCCATATGCGCTCCACTCATCACGCGATTGTTGTAGCAGGCGACATCGATGAAAAGCTTATCGAGTTCGACGTCTTGCTGCTGAAACGTGCCAGTCACATCGTTAAACTGCATTCCTGTGATGGCCAACACAGGTTGCTGATCCAGCTTGGCATCGTAAAGGCCGTTAAGAAGATGAATGCCGCCCGGCCCCGATGTAGCCAGGCAAACCCCTAATCGGCCCGTGAATTTTGCGTATGCACAAGCCATGAAAGCCGCGGATTCTTCGTGCCGGACATGAATGAAACGAATCTTTTTCTCGGCCTTGCGCAGCGCCTCCATGACGCCGTTGATACCGTCGCCGGGTAGACCGAATATAGTATCCACGCCCCAAGCGATGAGGCGTTCTACGAGCACGTCTGAAGCATTCATCTGGAATCATCTCCCCGGTTACAGCTTTGTGAGGCCTGAAGAGAGCCCCTTTGCGAGGTAGGACGCGCAATTGACCCTGCGAGGTGCCCGATCCAATCGGACTGGGCATAGACGCTTGTGCCAGCCGGCTCGGTGGGAGGAAACCCGTGCGCCTAATAGTTTTTCCGCATCTAACGGATTGCAATTCCGAAAGGGATGGAAACTATATGGAGCAAATACTTCCGGCAGCAGGCTATTCGGGGCGTCCAGGCAGCTACGATCACAACGAAGCGCATTCGTCGGGAGTGTCGTGGTCTGCTGTGATTGCAGGCGCTTTCGTGACTGCCGCGCTCGTCCTCATCCTCCTTGCTCTTGGTGCCGGTCTCGGTCTTTCGTCGGTTTCGCCATGGTCCAACGCTGGAATGTCCGCCGCGACTTTTAGCAATGCGTCGATCCTCTGGCTAATCGTCGTGGAGGTATTGAGTGCTTCGATGGGCGGGTATCTGGCCGGACGACTTCGGACCAAGTGGGCGAGTATCCATACGGATGAAGTCTATTTCCGCGATACTGCACATGGGTTCCTGGCTTGGTCGGTAGCTTTGGTCATCACTGCGGCGTTTCTTGCGACCGCGGCGACCACGATGGTCGGATCACCCGCGATGGCGACGAATGACTCAAAGGCAGACGGCCAAGGTCCCCAGGCATATTTCGTTGATGCACTCTTCCGAACCGACGCAACAAGGGAAGATGGAGCTACTCTCGCGGTACGGAACGAGTCTGGGGTAATTCTGGCTAAAGGGCTTCGGGCTGGATCGCTAGAGCCTACAGACCGTAGCTATCTCGATCAACTTGTGTCCGTGAAGACCGGCCTCAACCCTGGGGAGGCTGATAAGCGAGTGGGAGATGTCTTCTCCGATGCTCAACAGAGTGCTGAAGCGACCCGTAAGGCAGTAGCGCATGGTCTCTTATGGACCTTTCTGGCACTTCTCATCGGCGCATTCTGCGCCAGTCTTTCTGCAACCTTTGGCGGCAAGCAGCGAGATGGCGTAGTCACTCTCTAATTCTGATTCAGACGTAAGGAGACATCACATGCGTTCCATTCTTCTCTTGCTGCTCGGAGTTCCGATCCCAATCGTCATACTCATCGCCCTGTTCTCTCACTAGTTGCTCATCCATGTCTACCAGTCCTAAGCCAAGTGCAGCGCCGTTGTGCCAGAGGATCAACCACTACTTGTCCTACATCCTGGAGATTTGAAACTACGCGTTTGCTGTGGGTACATCGGCACTGCGGCCTCGGGCTGGCGCATTGTGCGTCCCGGCTCCGATTGTCTGCCTCTTATGCGAGACGGGAATATTTGGATGGGCTTAGACGGAGTAGGGCTTTCCGTTGACGATGACGTTTTCGAACTTGAGGCCGGTGACGCCTGAGGTATTGAGCTTGTCGTTCTTGATCGTGACGTCGAAATCTTTGAAGAGGATGTCGCTGATGTCGGTCTGGCCGGGGTTGGGCTTGATGGTCCCGAACGAGTTGTACGTGCCCTTGATGCCGATAAAGTTAATGTTCTTGACGATGGATTTGGGCGGCTCCATGCCCTGAAGATCGAAGTACTGCGACCACGGCGACATGTTGATGATGCCGCTGGAGGGGCCTTCGGAGGTGATATTGCGGAAGGTGATGTCCTCGTAATGCTGGGGGGTATCGGGACGCAGCTTGAGGGTTGCGACGCGGACGCCGCCCGTGATCTTGCAGTCTTCCGCGATGACGTCGCGGACGGTGGTGGCCTCGCTGCCGCAGGTCAGAACGCCGCCGCCGCGCTTGAAGGTGCAGTTGCGGACGCGGATATGCTCGACCGCCGGGCTGTCCTTGTCCTCCATGGCGTGCGGACCCTTGGAGCCTTTGCAGGCAATGCAGTCGTCGGTGACGGAGAAGACGCAGCCATCGACGGTGACGTTTCGGGAGCTGTCAATGTCGATGCCGTCGGTGCTGGGTGCCTGCCTGTAGTCGTCGGGCACCTGGAAGTGGACGTTATGCACGAGAACGCCGTCGTTGTTGTAGAGATGGCAGTTCCAGAACTGCGAATCCTTGAAGGTAATGCCTTCGATCTTGACATCCTTTGAGCCTTCGATCAGCGCGAGACGGGCGCGGGGCATGCCGGTGTTCGCAAAGCCTTTGGTTGCGGCTCGATTCTTCCAGAAGAGCTCCCAGATAGGCATGCCGGCGCCGTCGAGGGTGCCATCGCCGGTCAGCTGGAACCCGTCGCAGTGGGTCGCGTTGATGAAGGCGGGGGTGAAGTTGTCCATGAAGTGGCCTTCAATGCGGGTGCGTTGCGCGGGGAAGTTCGAGAGGTCGGTGGAACACTTGAGTACGGCGCCTTCGGTCAGGCGAAGGTTAACCTTCGGCTTGAAGAAGAGAGCGCCGGAGACGAAGACGCCTTTGGGGACGACAAGGGTACCTCCGCCCTTGGCTGCAAGCTGATCGATGGCAGCCTGGATGGCCCTGGTGTTGACGGTGGAATCGTCGGCGACCGCGCCGGACTTGGTAATGAGGAACTCGCGAGTGGACGCGGCGAAGGCCTTAGCCGCGAGCGGCCAGAGAGGAGCCGAGGCGAGGAGGGAGTTGAAGCGGCGGCGGGAGTAGCGCTCGATAGACATCGGCAGATCCTTAGCGTAGGGGGTGAGGCCCGAGTAATTTCAGGCCCGGCTTCCGATGATCCGCTGTTGAGAGGTTTGTTGTCCAATACGAACAAGAATCGGGCGGGTTGCTTGACGCCTCAACCCCCACGAACAGCAGCATGGGTTCGATGGCGTCCTCTCCCGACGGATCACCTTGGTCGTCAGCCATTCCATCCGGCTATAGCTAACACCCCGACAACGAGCAGCACAAGTTGTAGAGCAGGCGACGAAGCTCCCACCACCGAACGGTTTGTCCCGCAGTTAGGAGCGTTCTGCTCCACAGAGAGCGTGACGGTCGTCACACCGCCTGAAGTGGTGGTGTGACCGCTATAGCCGCCTACCTCCGCCTGCACGCAGTTCGGGTTTCAGAAGCGGCATCCCGGGCAGATTCTGCTCTCAGTGAGATCTCCTGGCATATTGGTTGGGCGCACCGGGGGTGGCAACGTTGTCGCTGACCTGCGCTCCGCTGGCATGCGGCTGGGTCAATGCATGGGTGAGCGTAATGCCGGTTCCGGAGACTTGTGCAGCGGCTGCATGCGCAGACTTGAGCGGCGCGGCGATGGTGATGGTGGTGCCTCCTCTGCGAGGAGTGGAGACGACAACCGCTGTCTCTGAGTTAGCGCCACCGTCAATGGTGATGGTCTCGCCCGGGCGGAAGCCGAACGCGCTGGCGACAGGGAGAACGGTCGCGCCTACGGCGGTGGCGGTTTCCAATGTGGTGGCGCCTGCCGTGCCAACCGTCGAGATAACGGCAGTCTCCTGGTTCGCACCCGTATCTACCATAATCTTCTGGCCGGACTCAAAACCTTCCACGCTGGCGACTTTGATGTTGGTCGCGCCGGCAGCCGAAGCGGCCGCCAGACTTGCTTCGGCCTGGGTCAGGAAATCCGCGCAGTTGCTATCTGTGTCGGCACCGTTCGGGAAGCGGCCCACGCTCCGATTGGTCGGGCCGGGTGCAGTCACGCGGCAGCCACTCTGCCCTGATCCGGATGCGCCCTGGTAACCTTCGGCGGCCCATGGGTCGACGAGGAGGCCGTAGTTGAGGCTGTCGACGACCAGGCCAGAGGCGTTACGCAACACCATGTTGCCGGCGCTGATGGAGAGGGCCGGCCCACCGAACCACTGGTCAGGTTTCGGCGTCCCCTGGTAGCCCGCAGTGGTGATCGTGGCATCCCGCACAACCGCGTTGATTGCGTGGACTTTGGTCAGGGGGCTGTCTAGAGTGATGCCGGCGCCAAGCGCCTGGACGGGCTCGTTGCTCGAGTGAGCAAACGCCGTCGCCGGCCGGAAGCTGATCCCGGTTCCCCGATCGCTGAAAGGAAGGTTCGCGGCATGGTTGAACCGCAGCGGCGCGGCCAGGTCGAGGCCCGAGCCCGGAGCGAGCACAGCCTCTCCGCCGGGATGCGCCTGCGCAAGGGCCGGCGTAAAGTCCACGCCGGTACCGCCCGGCCCCGGCGTGCCGACCGCGGTGATCGTAACCGACTCTGCTGAAGCGCCAACCGTGATCTTGTCGCCCACGGCGAAACCGTTCACGCTGCGTACTTTGATATTCGTCGCGCCGGCGCTCGCATTGGCCAGAAGCGCCGCGCGGCTCGTCTGCGTGCCGACACGTGTGACGGTGACCGTCTCAATCCCATGGCCGGTGCTGTCGATGTCCAACCGGATCTTGTCGCCAGCCGAAATGTTATTGACGGACGTCACCTTGATATTCGTCGAACCGGCATGGGCGTCCGCGCCCAAGATGGCTTGCGTGCCCGGCTTGCCGATTGCGGTGACCGTGGCCACCTCGTACCGCTCAACCGCTTTTGCGACGGTGGGGTAAGTGGCGCCATAGCCGAGGGCGATTTTCTCGCCGACAACAAAACCGGCCACGCTCGTAACCGGCACGCGGGTTGACCCGGCGGGAATCGTAATCACCGGCCCTTCGGGGACAGGTTGCCACAACATCGCACTATTGCCGGGCGCTGTCCCAACCTTCGTGATCTTGTGGGTCTCCACGCTGGAGCCAGTGTCGATGCCGATCGTATCGCCCACCGTCATGCCCGCTGTGCTCCTGACATTGAGGGTTGTCTCGCCCGCGCGCGCTGTGGTCGCCAGACCGGAGTCGGAGAGGCCGAGCAAATAGAAGCCGCCAGCCGCGAGCTTCTTCCCAGCGGGAATCTTTACGCTTGAGAAGATCGCCTGCTGGGTCGGGTGCTGGGTCAGGGTCCAGTTGGAGAGATCAACGTCATTCGTTCCGGCGTTATAGAGCTCGATAAACGAGTTCGTCGAATTGGCGGGAGAACTCGTGCCGACGCGAAATTCGTTGATCTTGATCGGGCTGACGTTCCGCACCTTCTCCGTTACCGTCTCGGACCGCTTCCCGCCGCCCGGGTTGGTCCAGGAAGCATTCCCGATCAGGTCGCCGTTGAATTCTGCCGCACCTGAAGTTACCTTGAAGGTCGCGCTCACGCTCGCACCCGGTGGGACCGGCTCCGAGAACGTCTTCGATGCGTTGGCGCCGTCAATCGAGGCGGCCCACTGCCGGTTGGGCAGAGAGATGGTCAGCTTGACGCCTACCGCCGGCACGTCCGTCGTATTGGTGAACGTTACCGCAGTGTCCTGCGAAGACCCCGGAGAAAATGTCTGAAGTCCCGGCGGAGTGGCAGTGGCCGAGGCCGGTGCAAGGCTTACGGGCTGCACGCCGTACCCGGCAGCCACGACATTCGCCTGCACCATCTGGTCGGTGGCGTCGCTCGGGAAGGTGCCTCCGGCTGTCATCGCGCCTTCGTAGAACGTGCCCTGCGAGCCATTGCTGTTGTCACCGCCGTTGCCCAGCAGGATGGCCCCCTGCTTGCGCATCGGATCATAGCTGGCGTTCACGCGCGGTCCGTCGAACATCACCGAGAGCGCGCCTCGCTGTGAATCGCCGCCCATGGAGGTCCAGTGGTGAGCTTCGCCCTTGGCCATCGCGGTCACGAATCGCCAGGTAATGTTGGGCAGGTTGCAGAGTTTCGATCCATCCGGGTTAACGCAGCCGACGAGGTTGTTCTCCTGGTCGGTCATAACCCACGGGCCGGGGGGATTGCCGTGATACCAGTTCCCAGCATCGCCGTAGTAGGCGGTTTCCATGGTGCCGTTGCCGTCGTCGCGGCTGTCGATCTCGGCATTGCCGTAGTCGAAGCAGCACCCGGAGTTAAAGTGCTGGCCGTTGATGACCCAGTACTGCCCCTCCGCCTGGTCGTCGACTGCTGTCCTCTTCGCGTCGTTCTGGCGGAGGCCCATTCCCGGCTCGATGAAGACGCCGTAGGCCTTGTGCCCCATGATCGTAATCGGCGCCATGTCGGCGATGGGGAGGTTGTTAAAGCCGCCCATGGCCGGGCCGCTGAATCCGCCGCGAGGCGCCTGGGTGAGGTCATTGTGGTGCATGGACTGGTCGTAAATCTTACTGATCCAGCAGTACGTGTTGGCGCAGAACGCATCCTGCGCGGCCGCGTTCGCATATCCGCCCGCATCCGACGCGACGGGCCGGACGATACCGATGTCCAAGGTTTTGCCATCCGACTGGCGCAGGACCTGGTAGAGCGGGCCGTTGTAGGAGGCGTACAGCGCGCGCGTCGTGCTATGGGCAGCCACGCAGGGATCGCCGGCGGTGGCATAGAGATCACATGGGCCCTTCGGCCTGCTCGGAGCAACATTGCGTCCTGCGCGGGACGGTTGCGCCATCATGGACGTAGCGCCAGTCAGCGTGAGCGCCAGTGCGAACATCAGTACAAGATCGATTCTCGTTTTCATGCTTATCCTATTTGCTTTGCCGGGTTATTCCTGCATCTAGAGTCTCAGGGTTCCGGGGATGGAATGCAAATAAACATCTCGTTCCGACTCTGAATCATCCGGACGTAAGCTATCCGGGGGCGTTGCAGTTTGGCGGTTCTGGAGGCGATGGGCGCAACTGCGCCTCGCCGATCAATACGCGGTACAGAACTTCTGCCCGCGATCTGGAGTGGCCTATACGATCACCAGCTTTGGTCAGGTCAGCGGGCAATCCAATAGTTCACGAGACTTTCAACTGGCGGCGAGGATCCACTTCTAGAGCATTTTTCCTATTACTGTGAACCGGGAAATGTACAAGAGTGTCGTTTTTCTTGGGAAAAAACGACGTGTAGTTCTGAGACCTAGCGTACACCCATAGGAAAAACGCTCTAATACGACGGTTGAAGATCAAACTGAATCGATAAATTAAGGGATGTGGAAGCCGGCTTTCTGCATGGCGATGGGGACGTTGGGGTTCTGAGCAAAGGTCTGCCAGACGAAGCCGGTGCGCAGATTTTCGGCCATGAGGATGCCGATGCCGAGGTCGATGCCGAGCACGTCGGGGTCATACCACTGGGCGCCGGGGTGGAAGGCGTCGCAGAGGCCGTAGCGTCCCCAGGCGTGTTTAGCGTAGCGGTCCTTCAGCGAGTGGAGCACGCGCAGGCTTGCCGAGGGAAGGAATGGGAGCGAGCCGGCGGTGGCGCAGGGGACGACGGAGCCGTCGATTCCGCCGAAGCCGCGGGAGTCGTCCTTCGTGCCGTCGCGATTGCCGGGGCCTCCCCATGCGGTGTATCCGTGTTGTGAGTCGGAGGCGGAGATGCCCCAGTAGTCGAGCGAGTAGGGCTTGCCGAGGGCGAGGCAGAAGGCCTCGTGGGCTCGGGTGGCGACGATGGAGTTGGCGAAGTAGTCGGCGTAGAGGTCGCGCCGGTTGCGGAAGTCGAACCAGGCGTGGCTGTACTGGTGGACGAAGATGGGGTCTGCCGCGCCGATGTAGTCGAAGCCGGCGTAGCGCATGGTGGGGCGGGACCATGCGTCCCAGCAGGCGGGATCGATGGGGTGGGTGGGGGATCCGAGGGCGAGAAGGTAGAGCATCATCAGCTCGGAGTAGTGGTTCCAGCGGGATTTGAGGAAGGTGCCGTCTCTCAGGCCCATGGAGAAGGTCTGCTCGCCATTGAGCATCCAGGGCCAGTCGACGCGCTCGTAGATTGTGGTGGCGAGGCGGACGATCTCTGCGTCGTGATGGAAGTGGGCGCGGGCGGTGAGGACTCCGCAGAGGAGGAGGGAGGTGTCGATCGAGGAGATCTCGCTGCCACGGTAGGGTTCGCCGGTTTCGATGTCGTTGAAGTGAGAGAAGAAGCCGTGCTGGTGGGGGAGGGTGTCGCAGTGGAAACGGAGGGTGCGGCGGACTTGCTCGATGACCTGCGCGGTGGGCTGGTAGCCGCGCTTCTCCGCGACGCATAACGCGGAGAGGCCGAAGCCGGTGGCGGCGATGCTGGCCATCTTGCGCGGATCGATCGCGCCGGTGCTGTTGACCCATCGGGCGCGGTCGAGCACCTGGCCGGTGTGTGGGCTGGATTGCTCGGCGAAGTAGAGACAGCCGCGGCATTGGATGTCGTCAAGGAGAGCCTCGTCGGCGGGGGTGAGCTTGTTCGTGGAGGGCGCGGAGGCAAGTGACGAGAGCGGCCGGAGGAGAGCCGAGCCTGCGAGCAGCTTGAGGAGTCTGCGACGATGCATTCGCGCTTACCTTGCTATCAACACTACGGCAAGGCCGTGGGCCGGGACTGTGAGTTCGAGCTTGCCGTGGTTGAGATGCGTTCGCTCGGGGGGGGCCATCGCTCCAGCAGCGCGGAGTTTGGCTATTTGATCGCGTGTGAGATCGCCGGGCGGACGGCCCATGGCGTCGAAGGCCTTCAGGACGTTTCCGTGGTCGTCGTCGACTCGCAGAATTTGTATTGCGGCGTTAGGGGCTACGTTTTTGAATTCGAGAGCGAAGGTTTTGGGTGGGCCTGCGGGGCCGGCAGGCATCGTGTAGGTTGCGCCGATGCCTGTGGGTGGAGCGTAGTCCCACAACGCAAGGGCGAGGGCACCGCTTTGCGTTTCGGTGAGGAGGGCAGAGTCGGATGTGGCGGCGATTCTGCGGTCGCCCAGCTTGTGCAGGATGCGGAAGATGTTGAGCGTGGGCTTGGGGATGTGATCCGCGGCGATGAGGCCGAAGCCGCCGTAGAAGGGGCTGCGGACGACGCCCTGTTCTTCGAAGACGTCGGAGAAGGCCCAGTAGGCCATGCTTTGGGTGAGGCCGTCGCAGAGGCGGATGTTGTTCGCAAGCCAGGGCCCCATGAAGGTGGAGTCGGTGACGTTAGGCTCGTTCGCATAGCTGGCGTTGTACTCGGAGAAGATGAGCGGGATGTTTGGGTAGGGGGAGTGGGCGATCTGATCGTGGACCATCTGGACGGCGCGCCAGACCATCTTGTCGCGGGGGACGTCTTCGCTGGTGCCGAGGACGTTGGGCGCGGTGTCGTTGGCGTAGACGTGGGTGGAGACGAAGTCGACGGGGATGTTTTCGGCCTTTGCGTGGTCGAGGAACGGCGTGACCCATGCGGCCTGCGCGGTCGATGGGCCGCCAACCTGGATGCGAGGCGAGACGGACTTCAGGGCGTGCGCGGTGTGGTCGTAGAGTTCGAAGTAGGTGGATTGTTTTGGATTGCCGGCCCAGAAGTCGATGTTGGGCTCATTCCAGACTTCGAACTTCCAGGTGCTGACTTCGTCGATGCCATAACGCTCGACGAGGTGGGCGGCGAAGGCAGCGATCATCGCGTCCCATACGGCATAATCCTTTGGCGGCGAGACGTTTTGCTTGTACCAGAACGCGTGGAGGGCGGCGGGGTCGGAGGCCATCTTCTTCGGCATGAAGCTGAGCTCGATGAAGGGGCGAACGTGGTTTTCGAGGAGGCCGTCGTATATCTGGTCGATGTAGGAGAAGTTGTAGACGGAGGCATCGCGCGCTGTCTGCGGGGCGAGGCCCGGATTCTGAATGCGGCGACCGGGGTCGTAGAGGCCGACCTCATCCATGAAGATTCCGTGGAAGCGGACGGATTGGAAATCGGTGGCCTGCTTGACCGTGCGCAGGTCGTCGCGGTAGCTCTGGCGCAGCGAGAGGATGGCGCGGCCGGAGCCGAAGGTCTGCTCCCAGAAGTGCGGGAAGGGCGTGGTGGGCGCGTGGGCGTCGATGACGATCTGCTCAGGCTGTGGGGACTGAGCGATCAAGCATGGTGCTACCAGCAAAGCGAACGCCGCTGCCCAGGCCGTCCGTCGCATCCGTGGGGTCTTCATCCATCGCTCCTGTCAATAAAGCGTCCGCGACGATCCGCGACGAGGCGGCAAGCTGGATCCCCGCCGCCCTCCGTCGAGGATACTCGTCAGAATTGGAACCGGGCGAGGAGTTCGATGACCCTGCCGGCATCCGCTTCCTGCGCGTAACCGAAGTAGGCGCTGGCGATGTTGGAGCCTCCACTGTTGTTTCCGATGGGCTGGAGTTGCAGCTCATTGAAGGCGTTGTACATGTTTGCTTGAATGCGGAGGAGGGTATGGCGATCGTTGAAGTCGTGGCCGAACTCCTTGGCGATGCTCAGATCCATATCCTGATAGCAGGGCCCGCGGAAGCTATTGCGGCCGATGCCTGGGGTATAGAGGCCCTTCGGCGGGAGGATGGTGGTGAAGTACTGGGTGCCGCCGCCGGCTCCGCCCCGGTTGGAGAAGTTTGAGCCGGTGGTGAATGCGGAGTTGGAGCAACTGCTGCCAGCCTGACCGTTATATCCGATGGGACGCACTACGTTCTGGGTCTGTGCGCCGGGCTGGATGGGGATGGTATTGAGGTTGGTGGTCACCGGCGTCCAGGGAAATCCGGTGTGGACCGTGTAGGTGGCGTTGATCTGGAAACCGTTGACCAGGGCATCGGTGATGGCGTTGTGCGTGTGGAAGGTCGGTGTCTGATAGAGGCCGGTGGCTACGACACGATGTTTGATGTCGTAGTCCGACGGGCCGTATTCACTGGCATTGTTGGCGGGATTGGTCTGGTTGGCTGCGCCGTCCGCTCCATCTCCGTTGGAAACCTGGTCCATCGCCTTGGCATAGGTATAGACGACGCTGTAGGCGATATTGTGGCGCATGGGACGACGGAGAGACACGTTGAATGCGTTGTAGTTCTGGTTGGAGTCAGTCTGCGCAAAATAGATGGGCCCGGGTGCTCCGGCGGTGTTGTAGAGGAAGTTCTGCAGGACCAGGCGAGCGTAGTGGTGGCCAGTGCTGCCCTGGTAGCCGACGGTCGCGGTCATCGAGGCGCCGAGCGTACGTTGGATTTCGAGCGAATAGAGGTCGCTCGATGGGTATTTGAGATTGAATGGTGCGCCGTAGATTTCGACGCCTGGGGTCACTGGGTTGGTGGTGGTGCCGGGGAAAAAGTAAGGGAGGGGGAAGCCGTTGGCTCCGACGCCGCCGGCCGTTGCCGGGTTGGCGGGGAAGCTGGCGGGCGAGTTGCTTGTTCCGAGGGAGTATTTGACGCCGGCCGAATTCGGCCCCGAGGTGGAGTTTGCGCAACACAGGCCATAGTTGGCGACGCCGGGTCCATCCTCGACCGCGATGTTGAAGAGGGCGGCGTCGAGATGGTTATAGGCGAGCGAGTAGCCGGCGCGTATGACAACTTTGTTGTTGAACATTGGAGGCGTATAGGCAAAGCCGAGACGCGGGCCGTAGTTGTTGTGCTGGAACTTCCACAGATGGTTATGAGGAATCAGCACCATGCCAGAGAGTTCTTTTCCTGCAGGTCCGAGAACAGGGTAGTTGATCTGAGATCCCTTGTTGGCAAGCGGAGTAAATTCCTCCCAGCGCAGGCCCATGTTGACGGTGAGGTTGGGGTTGACCTTCCAATCGTGCTGGACGAATGCGGCGTAATTCTCGGACCGGTAATAACGCTGAGTGTTGGCGACGCCGCCTGTGGTGGGGTTGGCGTACAGAGCTTCATAGACGGGGGCATCGTTGGCGAAGGCCCATATTCCGTTGAAGGCGTAGGTCGGACGTTCGTAGCCGTAGAGATTGTCGTTATCCTGCTCGAAGCGCATTTCCAAGCCGGCGCGAGTGGTGTGGGAGCCTGAGGAATGCGTAACAGTGTCCCGGACCTCATAGGTATTTTCCGCGAACTTGGCCGGCGTGGTGACCGAGTTGCCATTGACGCCGTATTGCAGAGCGAAGGGATAGTTCTGCACATTGTCGAACGGGATGCCGTAGTTGACGGTGTTGCCGCCGTCCTTGACTTCATCATCGGAGAATCGGGTGGCGTTTCCGCGGAGTTCGTTGAGCCACGACGCGGAGAAGGTGTGAATGTAGATGAGCGTGCCGGCTGAATTGAGCGGTTTGAAGGGCACCGCATCGAGCGGGCGCGATCCGGCGGTTCCACTGTCGTTTAGATTGTCGAGTTTGGTGAAATAGACCGAGCCGGCGAGGAGATCTTTTGGGCTGGCCTGAAAGTCGATTCGGGCGTTGTACTGGTTGCCACGGCTTTGCGCGGGGACGATGAGCTGGACGTTTTCGACGTCGGGGATGCCGTCGAAACCGCCACCGACCTGCTGCTGGGATGGGCCGAAGGTCCCACCTCCAACTATGGCGCCAGTTGGATACGCCCCAAGCTGGCTTGTGCCTCCCGGTGTCAGTGAGCCGATGTCAAGGCCGCCATTGACCACCTGGCATGCGAGAGCGGTGGGGGTGACTCCGCCGACCGCAGGACCTGTTGCGTAGTTGCCGAAGCCGATGCAGGAAGGAGTAATCACGGCGCGGATGCGCGGCAGCGAGGCTGGATTGGCGATGATGGAGGAAGAGATGCCTCCGCCGCGTTGCGCGACAATGGCGGCGCGGAACTGGGGAGTCTCAACGTATGTGGTGCCGTAGCTGGGACTGTTCTGTTTGTACTCCTGGAAGGACGAGAAGAAGAAGAGCTTGTTGTGGACGATGGGGCCGCCGAGGGATGCGGCCCAGGTGCGCTGCTGGTTGTTGTCGCGGACGGTCGGGGTTCCGGGTGCAGGGCCGCCGTATTTGTTGTAGTTGTTCAGGCCGGGCTGGTCGTAGAGGAAGAACATGGAACCGTGGAGGGCATTGGTGCCGCTCTTGGTGACCACCTGGATCTGTGCGCCGGTGTTGCGTCCGAGGCTGGCGTCATACGAGGTGGAGACGATTGAGATCTGGCCGACGGCCTCCTGATTGGGGGTGACGACGGCCGAGCCGCCGTGGGTGAGGGAGTTCACGCTGACGCCGTCGATCATGTAATTGTTGTCGGCGACGCGCTGGCCGTCGGCTGAGATCTGGACCTGGTTTTCGGTCTGGAAGATGCCGGAGTTCGAACCTCCGGGGCCGGCTCCGTTGGGGAGGAAGACGGCGTTGCCGTTGCCGCTGCGGGCGCCATCGCCGGAGATGCCGGGCGCGGTGCGCAGCAGCTCATAGGGGTCGGCGCCGAAGATCGGCAGGCGCTGGATTTCGGCGCTATCGATCGTCGAGCCGATGCTTGCGTCCCCGGTCTGCAGCAGCGGGATGAGGTCGGCGTTGACGTTGACGGTCTCGCTTGCGCCTCCGGCATTCAAGACAAGGTCGAGGGATCGTGGCGTCTCCGCGGCGAGAGTCACGTTCGAGGTGGTGGTGGGCTGGAAGCCGGTCGAGGTCACGTTGACCGTATAGCTGCCAGGGGGCAGTTCGTTAAACCGGTAGGCTCCGGATGCGCTGGATGTGACCGTCTGGGTCGCCTTGGTCGCGTCGTTGGTGAGGGTCACCGTTGCGTTGGGGATGACTGCCTGGGTTGCGTCGAGTACGCTGCCCGAAAGACTGGCGCTGAACTGAGCCCTTGCGGTTATTGTCGCCATCAGAAGCAACGCGGCACCTGCGAATTTTACCCATGCCAAGATTCTCTTGTTCATGACTGCCTCCAAGGTTTCCTGATTCGGCAAGCCGGGCGATCGAGGCTTGTCGGCTGCTTCCTGGACAAAGATCTGCCTGCTAAAAAAAGGGGAGGTACTATACACCGGCACTTTGAATATCGAGTGACGATTGGCTAGTGTGCTGTGGGATGCATGCAAGGCACTTAAGGGAACCTAACTGAACCAAAAAGACATACTGTTTCGGAAGGTTAGGGCTTTCGGACGATCGAGGCCGGTCTCAATGGACCGTTTTTGCGATTGCCGGCTTGGGCGACAAGCTATTGATTCTTTGGGATATATCTTTGGGTGCCCACTCCCGCGCCAAGTTACTTATTAAGTTACTTATCAATCGATAGTGACACGGGCTCTTTCGCTTGCGGGCGAATTAACCTCTGCCGGAGATGTCGTCGATGGCCACGACGCTACGATCGTGATGATGAATGGGCTGGGGAGGAGTATGCGGATCCCGGGTTTATTCGTTGGAGTTTAATATCTCGTGGCCCTGAAGACATCGAGATGTCTGAACCCTGTAGGCGCGCCGAGCCGATCTTCCCTTCTGTCGAACCGGCTACCCTCGCGCTTGCTGGTCCTGCGCAGCAATGGCCCGGGCAGCGATTCCTGGTGGGCCGCTGGGGCCGTACCCGATCCCGCATTCGATGATCACACCACAGCCGCTGACGAGCCATTGCGACATAGAATTGAGTTCAAAGGTGGATGTAAGGCGAATGCCCGAAAAGCAGAGGAATACTCCGAGACAGGTGCTCTTCGCGAGCATGGTGGGGACCACCGTCGAGTTTTTCGACTTCTACATCTATGCCACGGCAGCGGTGCTGGTCTTTCCGCGGCTCTTCTTTCCGGCATCGGACCCCGCGTCCTCGACGCTTGCCTCGCTTGCGACCTTTGGGATTGCGTTTGTGGCGCGCCCCATCGGTTCCGCGCTCTTCGGCCACTTCGGCGATCGAATCGGCCGCAAGAAGACGCTGGTGCTGGCGCTGTCGACGATGGGGCTGTCGACCTTCGCCATCGGAGTTCTACCTCCTTACCATGCGATTGGGCTGGCTGCGCCGTTGCTGCTTGCGCTCTGCCGGTTTGGCCAGGGCATCGGGCTCGGCGGTGAGTGGGGCGGCGCGATTTTGCTTGCGGTTGAAAACGCTCCACCCAACAAGCGCGCTCTCTATGGCATGTTTCCCCAACTTGGCGCGCCGGTCGGGTTTCTATTCTCGGGAGGAATCTTTCTCCTGCTCTCGCACTGGCTCACCGATGCCCAGTTTTTTGCGTTCGGCTGGCGTCTGCCATTTCTTGCCAGCGCGGTGCTGGTGCTGCTCGGACTTTATGTTCGCCTGACGATCACCGAGACCCCGGTGTTTCAGGAGTCCCTGCAGCATGCGGAGCCGGTCGGCGTGCCGCTGCTCGCGGTGCTGCGCCACCATACGCGTGCGCTTCTGGCCGGCATCCTGGTCTGTCTCTCGACGTTCGTTCTCTTCTACCTGATGACGGTATTCGCCCTCTCGTGGGCGACCAACGCTTTGGGCTACAAACGCGACAGCTTCCTGCTCATTCAACTCTTTGGCATTCTCTTCTTCGCGCTGACCATCCCCATCTCCGCATGGCTCGCGGAGCGCGGAAGGCGTGCGGTCATGTTCGGAGTGACGCTGTCGATCGCGCTCTTCGGCTTTGCATTTGCGCCGCTCTTTGCGGCTGGCACCACCGGGGCTGTCCTGATGATGGCGCTGGGCCTCGCGCTGATGGGCATGACATACGGACCGCTGGGGACGATCGTCTCCGAACTCTTCCCGACGTCCGTTCGCTACACCGGCAGTTCGGTTGCGTTCAGCATGGCCGGCATCTTCGGCGCGTCGCTGGCCCCTTATGCCGCGATGTGGCTGGCCAAACACTATGGTCTGCGCTACGTCGGCTATTACCTTACCGCGTCCGCTGTCTTCACATTTCTGGGGCTGCTGCTCATCCGCGAGACCAAGGACGACGACCTCACTGCCGTCCAGGTTATCGCGGAGTTATAAGCGCATCCGGGTTCACTGCTTCTTGAATTGCCGGTCCGTGAAAGTTGCTCATCGCGTCGCCATGGGCTGTGCTACCATTCTCGGTCAACCGCCTCACTAGAAAACGGCAACCATCGAGGAAGACCGCATGCCCCCGCAGAACTGGATGGACCTGTCCGCCAGCGATTCCAGCGCCGTCGCTCCGCCACCGCGTGTTTTGCGGTACGATCTTCGTCCGCTCGCGGTGGGGGAGATTCTCGACCGCATCTTCTCGATGTATCGCGCCAACTTCTGGCTCCTGGCTGGCCTCTCGGCGGTTTCGGCTGGGGTCTCCGTGGGCATCTCGATGGTCCGCGTGACCTACCTGCACTTTGCCGCGATCGGAATCCGGTCCCCTTCGTACACCCTCGTGATCGCAGCTTTCTCGATTGCGCAGGTCGTCCTTTACCTGATTGCGTACAGCCTGACGCTTGCGTCGACGACCTCGGCGGTCAATGCGCTCTATCTGGGCGAGACGACCTCCATGGGAAGGGCATTGCGCACAGCGCGCCGCCTCTGGCTGCGCTGCCTTGGTGTCTCGATCTGGCAGACGTGGAGCGGCATCTGGATCATGATGGCGCTGATCATCCCTTTTTCCCTTTCGTTTGCCATTCCGGGCATAAGAGGCGCGGGTGTAGCGGTGCTCGGAGTCTTTCTCGTCCTGGCGATGATTGCAGCCGGCATCTACGGGGTCATCGCCTATCTTCGCAACTCTCTGGCAATTCCCGCCGCGGTCATCGAAGACCTCGGCGTTCGCGCGGCGATGCGGCGCAGCAAGCGGCTTGCGACGGGGCGCATCGGCCGCATCTTCCTGCTGATCCTGCTCGTCTACGCGCTCACGATGACGGCTGCCGTCATTCAGATTCCGCTTGCTTTCGTTCTCCTCCGCGCCCACGCAACCGAGCAGTTTGTGCTGCAGGGCCTTGTGCTGGCGATCAACTTTGTCGTGACCACGGTGGTAGGTCCCATCGCGGCAATCGGGCTCTGCCTCTTCTACTTCGATGAGCGCGTGCGCCGGGAGGGCTTCGACATCGATTTTCTGCTGCACAGTGCTTCCCTTGGACTGCCGGCGGTCGAACCGCTTCCGATCGCGTCCGTCTTTGCGGCAACACCGTCCGATCCCCCGCAGCCGGCCTCGGAGCAGATCTAAGCAAATGGCATCCTGCCTCAAGGGAATCGTTCTGCTGCTTGCATTCGGGCCGCTGCCCGCTCTCGCTCAGCCGCAGTTGGATATCCCGACGCTGCAGCCGCCGCTTCGACAGATCGCGCCCGATGCCTATCGGACTCGCGTGGAATCGCTGCGCAGCCTGGTGCGTGCCTGCCGCGGCGACGCCAAAGCCTGCGATCCGGCAGCCACTGGCGATGACGACAAGATCGTATCTTCCACTGAGACGTTTCAGGTGCGCTGGCAGTGGCTCCGCAAGGTGCTGGATGACTCGCGCAACCCGGCGCTCCCGGACCGCGCCGCGCGGCTCGACGAGGCGATGGTGCGGCTGGATGAAGAACTCAACCCAACCAGCGTGGAGGCTCAATCCAATGCTGAGTTCAACTCGGCGAAGCTGGCTGCCGCGTCGATCCTCGCCCGTTCGGAGTTTCGCGTCGTCGGCAACGAGTCGTGGCTCGACCGCTGGACCGCCCGGTTCTGGGTCTGGGTCTTTCGCCTCTTCACGGCGGCATCGACCCTCGGCCACCGCGCGCCCTGGCTGAGCCGTGTGCTGGAGTGGAGCTTCGTAGGACTCGCCGCGGCCATTGCGCTGTTCTGGGTGCTTCGCACGATGCAGCGCGACCGCATGGCCATCTCACTCAGCAGCGCGATCCCCGCTGCGAACTGGCAGAAGGAGTCGGACGACTGGGCCGAGCTTGCCCGTGTCGAGGCGGAGCAAGGCAACTGGCGCGACGCGATTCACTGCCTCTACTGGGCAAGCATCGTGGTGCTGGAGAGCCGCAGGCTATGGCGGCGCGACGCCGCGCGCACTCCCCGCGAATACGTCGAGCTGCTGGAGCGCAACTCGCCCCAGCAGCACACGCTACGCTCCATCACCCGCATCTTCGAGCGCATCTGGTACGGCATCCGTGCCGCCGCGCAGGAGGACTACCTCCAGGCGCAGGCCCACTTCGAGGAGTTGCGGCGCACATGAAGCCAGGCAAACGCGATCGAAATATCGTTCTCCTCTTCTGCGGCGCGGTCCTGCTGCTCATCGTGGCAGCGAGCTTTCTCGCACCGCCGAATGACGACTCCGACAAGTCGCCGACCACGTATAACAGCGGCACCGCCGGCATCAAGGCCGCGTATCTGCTCCTTGGCGATCTTGGCTACGCGTCCGAGCGCTGGGAACAGCCTCCATCCGCGCTCGCCGGCGTGGATGCGCACCACACCGTAGTCATCTTCGCCGAGCCGAACGTCCCGCCCGAGAATCTGGAAGCGATTCGCGGCGACATCGCGCGCTTTCTGCGGCGCGGTGGGCGCGTCCTGGTCACCGGGCAGCGGGGCGCAAGCCTGCTTCCGGATGCCACCGTCGGCCGCCCTACGCAGCTCTTCCAGAAGCTCTGCCTGACCACCCCCGAGGGGCGCGACCCGCTCGCCCGTGCCGGCGAGGTTTCGTTTACCGACCCCGTACGCTGGACAGCCTTCACGCCCGCTGTCCACGTCGAGCAGTGGTGTGGAGGCGACGCCGTCGTCGTCTCCTACCGCGTAGGCGCCGGCACGGCGATCTGGTGGAGCTCTGCCCTTCCGCTCACCAATCGCGGCCTCAAGGACGATGCCAGCCTCAAGCTGCTGCTCGCCAGCGTCGAAAGCCCGAGCGGAGACGCTCCCGCCCGACGCATTCTCTTCGACGAGTTCTTCCACGGCGCGGAGGGCTCGCTCTCCGACCTGACCCGCGGCCTGCCTCTGTGGCAACTCTTCTGGCAGGCTGCAGTGGTCGCGGTTCTGCTGGTGCTCTCCTTCGGTCGCCGCAACGGCCCGATTCTGCCACTTACTCGTCTCCCCCGCACCTCGCCCATCGAGTTCGCCGAATCGATGGGCCAGCTCTATCGCAAGGCCGGCGCGACCCAAGCCGCTACCGAGGGCGCTCGCAATCGCCTCCTGCGCTTCCTCGGCGATCGCTGCGGCATGCCCCGCGAGGTCGTCCATTCCGACGCTGCTAACATCGCGATGGTGCTAAATTCCAGGTTCCCCGGGGACTGGACCAAGCTCGCCGAGCACCTCAACCAGGCGGCGGAGGCCCGCTACCGGCCTCTGGCCCCCGGCAGCGCGCTTGCGCTGGTCAAGGCGCTTGATCGGGACCTTAAAACACTGACCGAACGAACCATGCACCCGCTCCATCCATAAATCGCAAGAGAAGGAAATTGCCATTATGAGTGACCACGAACAGCCCGAGCAGCAGGTCCAATCCGCCTTTCAACTGATCGAGCAGGGGCGCGCCCAGATCGGTCGCATCATCGCGGGCCAGCAGCAACTCATCGATCAGGCGCTGCTGACGCTGCTCTGCGGCGGCCACGCGCTCATCGAAGGCGTCCCCGGTGTCGCCAAGACTCTTGCCGTCAAGTCGCTCGCTCGCTTCCTGGGGCTCGACTTCCGGCGCATCCAGGGCACGCCGGACATGATGCCCGCCGACATTCTCGGCACCTCCGTCTTCTCGCCGAAGACCAGCGAGTTCTCCCTGCATAAGGGCCCGGTCTTCACGCAGTTTCTGCTGGCCGATGAGATCAACCGCATGCCTCCGCGCACGCAAGCCGCGCTGCTGGAATCGATGGAAGAGCGCCAGGTCACGATGGACGGCGACGCCCACGCGCTTGACCCCTACTTCACCGTCTTCGCCACGCAGAACCCGCTCGAGTTCGAGGGCACCTATCCGTTGCCCGAGGCGCAGCTCGATCGCTTTCTCATCAAGATTCGCGTGCCGTACCCAGGCGCCGAGGACGAACGCTCCATCCTCGAGCGCCACCACCACAGCATCGAACCCAAGGACCTCGAACTCACTCCGCTCGCCACCGTCGATCATGCGTTGCTGGCGCAGGCCCGCCGCGAGATTCGCGCCGTGCGCATCGAGCCCGCGCTCTTCGACTACCTGCTTTCCATCGTGCGCCGCACCCGCGACTGGCCCGCTCTCTCCCTCGGCGCATCGCCCCGCGCCAGCACCAGCCTGATGCTGGTCGCCAAGGCCTACGCCGCCAGCGAGGGCCGCGACTTCCTCATCCCCGATGACGTCAAGCAGGCGGCTATCCCGGTGCTTCGCCATCGCCTCGTCCTTCGTCCTGAAGCCGAGCTCGAAGGCTACGACACGGATAAAGTCGTGAACGACATTCTTACCGCGACTGCATTGCCGAAATAGCTTGACTCCCAGCTCATGCAGACTCTAATCCCCCAGCCCGTCACCGCGACCGTCCGGCCTAACGGACGTTTTGGGCGTTCCCTGGGATTCGGGCTCACCCCGAGGGCGCTGCTGCTTCTGATTGCAGCGGTCCTGCTCTCCATCCCCGCCTTCTTTCATCCGCATCTGATCTGGATGATGGCGGCGTGGGATGCGCTGATGGTTGCGCTGATCGCCTTCGACGCATCGCGGCTGCCCGCGCCTGCACAGCTCAGCGTGACCCGGCGCTTCGTTCACTCGCCCACGCTGGGTACCCCCACCGAGGTTGTCCACGAGGTTCTGCAGCAATCGAACGCGCTGCTCGAAGTCCGTGTCACCGACGGCCTTCATACAGCCCTGATTGCCGCGCCGCGCACGCTCACCGTTCTCGCTTACCCTCGCGAGGCCGCCCGAGTCACCCTGATCTGCATGCCGAATCGCCGCGGCGATTTCCCGCTCGGCAAAATCTTCCTGCGCTACCGCAGCGGGCTGCGGCTGGTCGAACGCTGGGCCGTGGCCGACGCGGAACAATCCGTCCGCGTCTTTCCCGCTACCGAACAAAACACTGGCAATACCGCCTTCTACCTCATGCGCGCGCGCCAGATCGAGCTGCAGAAACGCCGTCTGCGGCTGCGCGGCATCGGCCGCGAGTTCGAAAGCCTGCGCGACTACCAGCCCGGCGACGAGGTTCGCAACATCTCGTGGACGGCTACCGCCCGTCGCGCTCACCTTGTCACCCGCGAGTTCACAACCGAGCGTTCGCAGAAAGTGTGGATCGTGCTGGACGCGGGCCGCCTCTCGCGCACTGCCTTCGAGATGCGCCGCAGCCAGCCCATCGCCTCCGGCGAGTTGGAGCAGGAGGCCGCCGAGCGTCATCTCCTTACCGTGACGCAGCTCGACCAGGCCGCGACCGCCGCGGTGATGCTGGCGCAGGTCATCTCCGGCTCAGGCGACAAATTCGCTTTGATGACCTACGGCCGCCGCGTCCAGCAGCAGCTTCTCCCCGGCGCGGGCGCGGGTCACCTGCGTCTGCTGATCGACCAGCTCTCGCAGGTGCGTTCCGAGGGCTCCGAAGCCGACCACCTGCACGCCGTCGCGCGCCTCAAGCACATGCAGCGCAGCCGCGGCCTCATCCTCTGGATCACCGAGATGGCCGAATCCGCCGGGCGGTCGGAAGTCGTCGCGGCTGCCGCCGAACTCGTCCGCCGACATCTTGTGGTACTCGTCCTGCTCATCCACCCCGAGCTCGACGCCCTGGCAGCCCGTGAGCCGCGCAGCGTCGACGAGATGTTCGCCTCCACCGCCGCGCAGGAGATGCTGGACCGCCGCCGCGCCACCATCGCGCAGCTCCGCCGCCAGGGTGTGCTGGTCATTGAGACATCGCCGGCGCAGGTCGGCGCAGCCGCTATCACCAAATATCTTGAGGTGAAAGCGCAGGGCCTTCTCTAGAAAGTTTGGGCCTTCTGCCTGCCACCCTCGCTCAGCCAGAAGCCCAGCCCGGTCAGCAAAAGCACGCAGACCGCGAACTTCAGCGCGATGGGGGCATGCGTCGGCGAGAGGAATGCCTCGAGTGAGCCCGCAACCACCAGCATCGGGATAATCCCGGAGAGCAGCCGAATCGACTCGCCGCCAGCGACCGCCAGAGCATCTTTCCGGCTCAGCATTCCCGGAAACAGCAGCCCGGCTGCGAGCCGAAGCCCAGCGCCGCCGGAGATAAAGATCGAGGGCAACTCGAGCGCTCCATGGGCGGCGACGAAGCTCCACAGGCTCAACGCCATGCCGTGCTGCCCACAGGCCGTTGCGACGACGCCAATGTTAACCCCGTTCATGAACATCAGGAAGATTGTCCCAAGCCCAGCGATGATCCCGCCCGCAAAGGTCAGGAAGCAGACCCCGATGTTGTTGGTCATGATGGTGCTGGAGGCCTGCGGCTTCGCCGTCAGCACTGAATCGGTCCACATCTGGTGGTGTTCGATCTTGTTGACCATCTCCGGCCCCAGCATGTCATGCATAAATGCCGGGCGGGTCAGCGTCTCAAGCGTTCCCAGCAGCCCGCCCGCGAGGAACAGGGCCAGCGCCGCAATCGTATAGGGCAGCAGGCGGCGGAAGATGCGTGGATACCCGTGGACGAAGAACTCCCACACCGTCGCGGGGCTCATCTTCTGGCCCGAATAGATGTAATTGTGCGCGCGGCTGACGAGCTGGTTTAGGTATGCTTCAAGCGTGCGGGAGGAAGCGTCCGCCCGCGCTGCGGAAAGATCGGCGGCAGCCTGCCGGTACAGCAATCCGAAGTCGCGGAGGTCGTCGGTCGAGAGCGTCTTCAGGCTGCTCGTCTCGACGCGCTGCACCATGGCGTCCAGCTTGTTCCAGTTTTCATGGCGAAGCGCGATCCAGTGATTGGAGATCATAGAGAGATGAACGATTGGGACGTCGCGAACCAGCTTGATCAGCTTAACATCGAAACACCCGAGCAGGTCGAGCTGCGATTTCCCATCGCCGGAATAGGAAGCCGCTTTCTCGCAATCCTCGCCGACACAGTGATCCAGATCGTCGCGGAGGTCCTGCTCATTCTGCTCATCGTGCTGTTCGTCAGCGGCGCGCAGAGGGAGCATCTTGGCAATATCTCCGACACCGCGGGCAAGTGGCTGATTGCCGGCGTGGTGCTCTTTCAGTTCCTGCTCTTCTGGGGCTACTTCGCCCTGTTCGAGGCCTTTTGGAACGGCCAGACTCCGGGCAAGCGCCTCATCAAGATCCGCGTCATCAAAGACTCCGGGCGTCAGATCACCCTCTTCGAAGCGCTTGCGCGTAACCTCCTCCGCATCGTCGACATGATCCCACCCAACCTCTACTTTGTCGGCCTGGTTACTATGCTCTGCAACCGCCAGCAGAAGCGGCTGGGAGACTTCGTCGCAGGAACCATTGTCGTGCATGAGCGAGCGCGAGAGCAGCCTGCAACCGGAAACTATAGCCGGAGCTTCACCGCCTCGCTGTATCGACAGCCGGCGCCCGAAGTGGTGGCTCAACCGGCCGGCATTCCCCAGATTCCCGCGGATGCGATCGCCCGCCTGCGGCCGGAAGACCTCACGGTGATCGAGTCATTCCTCGCACGCGCGCTGGACTTCGACCTTGATACGCGCGCACAGATCGGCCATCGGATCGCTACGTCTATCTTTGCGAAGATGGGTCTGCCGCTGCCCACAGAAGGAAATCCGGAGCGCGCGCTCGAAGCCATCTCGTATGCCATGCGGTCGCAGGGCAGGATCTGAATTCGTTCGCACGCGAAGCGTCAGCCGCCGGGATGGAATTCCTTCTGCTGGCTCACCTTGCTGCCATCGCCGCTCTTGAGGCCCGCGAAGACGGCGGTCGAGACGACGGTCACTCCACCCAGCACATAAAATGCTTCATGAATGCCGCGGATCATCGCCTGTGGGTTGCCATGCAGCGCCGGAGGAATGAAGAATGCCGTCGTCAACCCGGCTGCTGCCACTCCAAAGCTGATGGAAAGCTGCTGCATCGTGCTTGCAATCGAGCTTCCGTTGCTGGTTTGCGCTTCGGACAGATCGGAGTAAACCAGGGTATTCATGCTGGTGTACTGCAGCGACGTAAACGCGCCATAACAGAACGCCAGCAGCACGATCGCCCACACCGGCGTGCGCAGGCCAATGGTCGCAAACAACAGCAGCAGCACGCCAAGAACCACCGTATTGGAGATGAGGACGACGCGGTAGCCGAAGCGGGTCAGGATGGGCCCCATCAGAAACTTTGTGCTCATCGCAGCCAGCGCCTGCGGCATGATCAGCAGGCCCGACTGAATGGGCGTGAATCCCAACCCCACCTGGTAGAGAAGCGGCAAAAGAAATGGCACGCCGCCGATCCCCAGCCGCGTAAAGAAGCTGCCGCTGACCGAGGCGCGGAAGGTGCGGATGGCGAAGAGTTTCAACTGCAACAATGGAAACGCGGCCTGCGCGGCGTGGAGTCCGTAGCCTGCGATCAGCGCGAGCGAGACGCCTAGCAGCGAAAGAATCTCGCGACTGCTCAGGGCGTGTTCGCCGAAGATTTCCAGCACATACGACAGCAGCCCAATGCCCGAGCCGAACAGGATAAAGCCGACAACATCGAGCGCCGGAGTCCTGGTTTCGCGGTAGTCGGGCAGATGCAGATACACCATCAACAGGCCCACCAGCCCGATGGGAATATTGACGAAGAAGATGTATTGCCAGTGCAGATAGCCGACGATCAGGCCGCCGGCAATGGGCCCGAGCATCGGCCCGATCAGCGCGGGGATCGCCACAAAACTCATCGTGCGGATGAGTTCGGATTTGGCAAAGGTGCGCACCAGGGTAAGCCGCCCCACCGGCACCATCATCGCTCCGCCGCAGCCTTGCAGAAGCCGGCACGCCACCAGGGCATGGATATTGTCCGAGAGGCCGCACAGCAGCGATCCAAGGGTGAACAGCCCGATCGCCGCTGCAAACACGCGGCGCGTCCCGAACCGGTCCGCCATCCATCCGCTGATGGGAATGAACACGGCGAGGCTCAGCGTATAGCTGGCCAGAACGGACTTCATGCTCAGCGGCGTTACCTTCAGCGCCTCCGAGACAGCGGGCACCGCGGTATTGAGAATCGTCGTGTCCAGCGACTCCATGAAGAAGGCTACGGCAACCAGCCAGGGCAGCAGGCGTCTGCTCAAATCGGTGGGCGCGGAAGGAGGCGGTGCGATGTCGTCGAGGCTCATGAATTCGCTTATGACTTCCAGTAGATCATCTTCGGTTGTCCGCGTAGACTTGTCTCCGCCGCCAGCGCCCGCCGGATTGATTTCGCCACCCAGAGAGAGATGGATGAGCCCGAATCCCTTTCTTTCAAATCGATAGACTCAGACCAGGAGAAATTCCCATGAGAATTCGAAGGCTGAAAAGACTGATGCGAAGGAGTCTGCCGATTCTGGCGGCAGCGGCGATGCTCTTCTCCGCGGCAGGTCAGGCGCAAGAGACGATCGCCGGGGCGGATGTCTCCTATCTGCGGCAGATGGAGAGCAGAGGCATCGCCTTCAAGGACGCGGGCGTCGCCGCGCCAGGCCTGCGCATCCTGAAGGATCATGGCTACACATGGGTCCGGCTGCGCGTGATGGTGAACCCCATCTCGCTGCCTAACGACCTGGCCTACACCATCGCGTCGGCGAAGGATGCCAAGGCGCTCGGCTTCAAGGTGCTGCTCGATCTTCACTACTCGGACGACTGGGCCGACCCGCAGCACCAGACGGTCCCGCGCGCATGGGCGAATCTGCCGCACGCGAAGCTGGTGAAGGCGACCTACCAATACACGCGCGACACGATCGCAGCCATGCGCAAGGCGGGCGTGCAGCCGGAGATGGTGCAGGTCGGCAACGAGATCACAGTAGGGATGATGTGGCCGGATGGGCGTCTCCCTGCAAACTGGCCGCAGTTCGCCGATCTGCTGAAGGCAGGGATACGCGGTGTGCAAAAGGGTAGCGGACGAGTGCGCCCGCAGATCATGATCCACATCGATAAGGGTGGCAACCAGGCAGCGACCAAATGGTTCCTCGACAATCTTGCAAAATACAATGTGCAGTTCGACGTGCTGGGCCAGTCGTACTACCCGTGGTGGCAGGGAAGCCTCGAAGAATTGAAGGCCAACCTCGCGTTCACGTTCGCGACGTATCGCAAGGACGTCATCGTGGTGGAGACGGCGTACGACTGGCGGACAGGGGAAAACTTCAAAGGCGAGACTCCGCCCTTCGCCGAAACTCCGGACGGCCAGAGAGAATTTCTCGCGGCGCTGGCGCAGGTGGTGCGCGAGGCTCCGGCTACAAAGGTGCGCGGAATCTTCTGGTGGGAGCCGATGGCCGGCGGCTCGATCGCAAAGCGCGCGTTGTTCGATGACGAACACAATGCGCTGCCGGCGATCCATGTGTTTGACCGGCCTCAGGCGGTCGCCCGGAAGTGAGAAGTCACCATTTCCGGGGCTGGGCCAGGGTTAGACCAACTCGCCGGGACTTGCGTGCGTCCTAGTGTGCTGACGCACAGTAGATGGATGGCAGGAGAAGTATGACGATTCAGCGCAAGGTACTTCCGGGCAGCCCCTACCCCCTGGGAGCGAAGGCCAACTCAAAAGGGACAAATTTTGCCGTGTATTCCGAGAACGCGACGGGCGTGTCGGTATGCCTGTTCGACGATGCGGGCAAGCAGACCGATTGCATTCCGTTGCATGAGCGCACCGCGTTCGTATGGCATGGTTTCATCCTCGGCATCAAACCCGGACAATTGTACGGATACCGCGTGGATGGGCCCTGGGAGCCCGAAAAGGGCTTCCGCTTCAACCCGCACAAGCTGCTGGTAGACCCGTACACCGAAGCCATCTCGGGAGGACTGGACTGGAAGGCGCCAATCTTCCCCTATGACCTCCAGAGCGGCGATGACACAAAGCGCGATGAGCAGGACAGTGCAACCGGCGTGCCCAAAAGCGTAGTTGTGGAACATCGTTTCGACTGGGAGGATGACTGTCCGCCGGAAACTCCCTTATCGGACTCGGTGATCTACGAGATGCACGTCAAGGGCTTCTCAAAGATGAACCTCGATGTACCGGAGAAGCTACGCGGAACCTACGCGGGCCTCGCTCACTCCGCCAGCCTCGAGTACCTCAAAAGCCTCGGAATCACAGCCGTAGAGCTGCTGCCGATTCACGAAATGGTGGATGAAGGCCATCTCGTTGACCGGGGACTGAAAGACTACTGGGGATATAACACCCTGGGATACTTTGCCCCGGCAGCGCGTTACAGCTCCAGCGGAGATCGTGGCGAGCAGGTGCATGAGTTCAAGGCAATGGTCAAAGCACTGCACAAAGAGGGAATCGAGGTCATTCTCGATGTGGTCTACAATCACACCTGCGAAGGCAATCAACTGGGGCCGATGCTGAGCCTCAAGGGGATTTGTAACACGACGTACTACAGGACCATGGAGGACAATCCGCGGTTCTACATGGACTACACCGGGACCGGGAACACGCTGAATGTGCGCAATCCACAGGTGCTGAAGCTGCTGATGGACAGCCTGCGGTACTGGGTCACGGAGATGCACGTCGATGGCTTCCGGTTCGACCTTGCGGCCACGCTGGCGCGGGAGTTGCACGATGTCGACAAGCTGAGCGGGTTCTTCGATACGATCCACCAGGATCCCACGCTCGCCGATGTCAAGCTGATCGCCGAGCCTTGGGACGTGGGCGAAGGCGGATACCAGGTCGGGAACTTTCCCGTGCTCTGGGCGGAGTGGAACGGAAAATATCGCGACTCCGTCCGCCGCTTCTGGAAGGGGGACGCCGGAACGCTGTCCGACTTCGCGTATCGACTCACCGGGTCGAGCGATCTGTACCAGCACGACGGGCGCAAGCCTTATGCGAGCATCAACTTCATTACCGCGCACGATGGATTTACGCTCTGCGATCTCGTGAGCTACAACGACAAGCACAACGAAGCCAATGGCGACAACAACACGGATGGCGAGAGCAACAACAACTCCTGGAATATGGGCGCGGAAGGGCCGACGGACGATGCGGAGATCGACAAACTGCGGGAGCGGCAGATCCGGAACTTCCTGGCCACGCTGCTGCTGAGCCAGGGCGTGCCGATGATCGCGGGCGGCGACGAGTTTGCGCGGTCGCAGCGTGGCAACAACAACGGCTACTGCCAGGACAATGAGCTGACCTGGTACGACTGGAAGCTGGACGACTCGCGGAAACGGCTGATGGAGTTTACGCGGAAGCTGGTGAAACTGCGGCGGTCGCATCCGAACCTGCATCGCAGAAGGTTCTTTCAGGACCGCGTGATCCGCAACTCGCTGGTACGCGATATCGCATGGTACGGCGCTGACGGGAACGAGATGCCGGAAGAGGCGTGGAACACGGAGTGGACGCGGTCGATGGGGATCCTGTTAAACGGCAAGACGATGCAAACCGCGGACGAAAACGGCGACCCGCTGCTCGACGACAGCTTCCTGATCCTGGTGAATGCATCGCACGAAGGCGTGGAGTTCAAGCTGCCTGCCGTGCCCAACGGTTCGCCGTGGAAGCAGGTGATGGATACGGAGAACATCGACGATCCATTCAAGTCGGCGAAGGTGGGCGAGAAGGTGATCGTAGGCGGGCGCTCGATGATGCTCTTCAGCGACGGCAAGGAAGAAGCGCCGGAGCGGAAATAGCGAGCTGCGGCGAAGCTATTGAAACCCCGGCTGCCTGAAGCTGTTTCCTCTATTTTTCGCTGGCGAAGGCCTTGGCCTGCTGGTTGAGCTCGTCCGGAGTGGGCTCGCTGCTGAGGAAGAGGATGCGGTAGCGGAATGTAGCGGACTTGCCGGTATCCAGTGAGAAATTCAGCGGGGCAGCCTTGGGATCGAAGCCATGCGCGCCGAGCGGATTGACGGCGAACAGACCGTAGTCGCGGGCGTGCCAGTACGTGGGGAAGTTGGGATTGGCGGGGTTGTCGATGACGGCGATGGTCTCGTGCTTGCCCTCGGCGGTGGTGCCGGAGAGCTCGCACCATGTGGCGCGTGTGCCCCACGCGTCGTCGCCGGTCTTGCCCTCGCTGGTGCGGTAGATGCCAGTAGCTCCCGCGGTGGGCGCGGCGACGGGAGTGGCGACGCCGTTGGCGTCACGCAGGACCTCAGGCTTTGCGGTCGCCGACTCGAGGAAGTGGGCGACGCGGATGCCGAGCATGCCATCCTTGTCGTCGTGGAAGACGACGGGGGAGAGCGCCTTGAGGGTAACGGTCATCTCGATGGCGCGGGCGGGCTTGCCGCCGATGGTGGTCTTCGAGAAGACGTAGCGCGTGGTCTGGTGGAGGACGGGCGGCGTCTTGTTGCTGCCGATTGTGGGAACGTCGGAGGAGGGATACCAGGTGGATTCGGTGACGAGTTCGCCGGAGGTAGCACCGCTGGTCGCCGACACAATGCGGTCATGGTCGATGGAGCCGTAGCGGGCGCGGGCCTCAGGCTTGATGGCGTCGGAGTTGTTCCAGTAGTCGATGTTGTTGACGTTGGAATAGTTGAACCAGAGGCCGGTGTGGTGGGGATGGTCGGTGCGCTCGCCGGGCAGAGGAGGATTGCCGCGGTTGAGGGTGGTGCCATCGGGGGCGATGAGGGGGTAGAGGAATGGCTTGCGCCCGTTGGTCTGCCAGAGGTAGGAGGTGAAGGGTTGGCCGTCGATGGTGATGTCAACGCGGTGGGCGGATTCGTTGGTGGTGACGGCGACGCCTTTGGTGGCGGGGGCGTTGGCGACGGCGGCTGCGGCTGTCACAAAGGCTCCGAGGCAGAAAGCGGCGAGCAGTACGGAGAGGTGGAGTGCATGGCAGGTCCTTCGACTCCGCCACTCGCGATGAGACTGCGAGCGGCTACGCTCAGGATGACGAGTTTTTTTATTACGGGGAAGGAGGTTAGGCATAGACTTTGCCTCCGACCATGACTTGCTGGGTTTTGTCATCGAACGTAACCTTCTGCCCGGTCTGGATCGCCGCGACATTCATGCACAGGGCGATGGAGTGGCTGTAGCCGGCTTCGATGCTGGCGTTGGGTGTCTTGCGCGAGCGGACGCACTCCATCCAGTTGCGCATGTTCGCGCCGGTCTGCGGATCGCCCTTCGGGCCGGTGCTGGTGTTGGCGTCGGTCGACATCTTCTCCACCTTCTCCATCAGGGAAAAGCTGGGCAGCAGGTTGGCCTTCATGTGCATCTCGTCGGCTAACTTCTGGGTGAGGCCACCGGTGGGCGTGACGGTCTGCTTGTCCATGTCGATCATGCCGCCGTTGGAGTAGTAGAGTTCCTTGACGCCGCCGGCGGAGTTGGTGAAGCGCGAGGTGTACTGGACCTGGAAGCCCTTGGTGAGGTCGTCGAGTGGGCCGTAGTCGAAGACGGCGGTCATGGTGTCCCAGTTGGTGCGGCCGTCTTTCCAGAGATAGATGCCGCCGTTGGCGACGACTGAACGCGGGTGCGGGAGGCCGGTGAACCAGTGGACGGTATCGATCTGGTGGACGAGCCACTGGTCGGGGATGCCGGAAGAGTAAGGCCAGAAGAGACGAAACTCGAGATATTTGCGGGCGTCGAACTTGTCCTTGATTACGCCGAGGCAGTAGCGGTTCCAGTCGGTATCCTCCTCTTTGAGGAGGGGGACCATGTCGGGGCGGCGCCAGCGACCGGGCTGGTTGACGTTCCAACTCATCTCGACCATGACGATGTCGCCGAACTTGCCGGACTTGATGTACTCGGCGGCGCGCATGTAGCTGGGCGTGGAGCGGCGCTGGGTGCCGACCTGGATGATGCGGTCGCTGGCGTGGACGGCGGCGCGGAAGTTGCGGGCGTCTTCCATGTTGTGCGCGGTGGGCTTTTCGACGTAGGCGTCGCGGCCGGCCTTGACGGCTTCGATGCCGTGGCGCGCGTGCTGGAAGTCGGCGGTGGCGATGAGGACGGCGTCGATGTCCTTGCGGGCGTAGAGCTCGTCGTTGTTGCGCACCATGTCGACCTTGGCTCCGGCGACTTTTTCTACCTGGGCTGCACCTCTCTCGCGTGCGAGCTTCCAGATATCGGAGACGGCGACGAGCTCGAAGTTCATGTCTTTCTGATTGGAGGCGAAGGCGGGGAGATCGCCGCCGAGCATGCGATCGCCGCAGCCGACGATGCCGGTGCGGACGCGGTCGTTCGCGCCGGGAATCTTGGCGTAGCTGGCGGCGCTGGCGCTCATGGCGTAGGTCTGGGTGGCGGCCGCGGCGAGGGCGGCTGTGCCTAGTTTGACGAAGTCGCGGCGGGTGGCGTCTTTGGTTTCGGCGGTCATGTAGGTCTCCTAAGTTCTGCGGTGCGGCGGAGGCGGAATTGGGGGCGTGCGAAAGTCTACAGGGTTGGAGGGGATTCGGCGAGATGGAACACAACTTGTGTTTGCTGCGATGTACTTCTACTTGTAGGCGGGAGTATGCTTTGGGCTATTGGAGGAACAAGCATGTCTACTCAAACAATTGGCGAGATAGCCGCTGTCTTGGGAGTAATCGGCAGCATCGTTTATGTTGTCCTCTGGAGGAAGAACACAAAGGCGGTTGAGGATCTTACAGAGGAGCTTCGAAAGCGCCCTTAGTAGCTCCAATTGGGCGTTAGCGGAGGGTGACGTCCCAGATTCTTGAGAAGCGGGATTTGCCGGCGGGGCCTTCGATGTAGAGGACTACGGTGTACTCGCCGGAGGCCTTGTATTCGTGGATTGGGGATTGGTCGGCGGAGGTGGTGCCGTCGCCGAAGTCCCACCTGTAGCTGGTGACGGTGCCGGCGGATTCGTCCTGGAAGGCGACGATGCGGCGTGCGGGATCTACAACCTTGAAGCTCCACTGCGCGTCGATGGGCTTGCGCAGCGAGGGCTCGAGCGGCATCAGCCGAAACTCGCGGAGGTAGTTCGCCTGCCCGTACATGGTGTGCTCGGCGGATAGGTTCCAGAAGCCGTTGTTCTTCTTGTCGGGCGAGCCGTCGTAGTCGATGACAGCCCAGGAGAGGCCGATGATCTTGTTTTCGGTGAGGACGGATTCCACCGCGCGCTGCGGGCCTTCGCAGCCGGCATAATCGAAGGGCGTGATGTAGAACTCCAGAACGTAGTGTCCCGATTCGCCGGGCTTGAAGGTGTAGTGCTGGGCATGGTTGGCGTAGGGGAGCGCTTTGTCCCACGGCTGGCAGCCCCACGCCATGGCCCAGTCCTTGCCCTCGGCGGGGGTCATAATGTGGTAGTTCTGGGCCTGGACGCCGTGCATGGAGAAGTGGGCGTCCCAGTCGTCTGTGGTTGCGGCGTTTTCGCGGAAGCGGGGGACGAGCGCGCCGCCGGAGTGGTCGCCATCGACAACAACCTCAAACGTATCGTTGTGCAAGCCAGGATCGGCGAAGTCCCAGTAGTTGTCGTAAGCCTCGTAGAGAAAGTAGAGGCGATTCAACCCCTTTACCCAGCCAACCTTCACCTTGACGTCGAGGTCCTTTGAATCGGGGACCGCATGCTTGTGTTCGTCGTCATGCATCTGCGCCAGCGTGACCGCATAGCTATCCGGAACGATGGCCCAATCATCATCCTTGCCGTCGATGCGCGGGATCTGATCGGCAGGGAACTGAAAGACTTTGAGAACAGTTGCAGGTTGCGGGCTGGCGGTTGCAGGTTGTTTGGGAGCAGCGAAGGATGGGGGGCCGGGGGGTGGGACTAGTGGGGGTTGTTGGGCGTGGGCGGTGGCGGCGAGGAGTGCGAAGAGGGGAGTGAGTATCCCCACGATCATCGCGGTGGGGCCGCGATGATCATGGGGCACCCTTTGCTTGTTCTTCATGAGATCGATACCGCCTTTCCGAGAGAGGGATGAGCGGCTTCGCCGGTAAGTCCTTCGACCTTAAGATTAGTGGTGTCCTTCGCCTCGACGGCGTAACTGAAATACTCCGGCACATTCGCTCCCCACGCAACTGTGCAGTTGCGTAGCGTCACGTTATCGGCGTGCTCGATAGAGAAGCCGGGAGTGTCATGCGGCTCGATCGCCTCGATCGCCGTGGTTGGCCGATTGTCGTAGAGGTTGCCCTTGTACTGCGTGCTGCGATCAAGCGTCACGGCAACGTTGTCGAAGGTAACATCGTGAATCCTCGACTGCGCGCTCCCACACACCCGAACCGAATTCTCCGCGTGCCCGGTAACGTTGATGACGGTAACGTGGTGCAACGTTCCCGGCTTGCTCGTCGGCGTTCGCGGAATGGCCGTGAACGAAATCGCCTCGCCGCGCCCCCACCACGGATCGCTGTAGAAACGCGAGGTGAAATGAATGTTGCGGTAGTCGATGTTCGAGATCGTCCCCTCATCGCGAAGCTGGATGCACAGCCCACGGGAACTCGATTTGATCTCACAGTTCTCGAAGCGGATGTCGTGGATATCGGACGTCGTCTCGGTGCCGATCTTCAGGCCCGCGTCCTGCGTATCGATCACACAGTCGTGCACGTGAATATTCGAGCACTCGCCATAGTCGACGGTCTGCCGGCTGCATTTGATGACCACGCCATCGTCCCCGCACACCAGGTCGCAGTTCCGAATCTCTACATTGCGCGAGTGATCGGGATCGATGCCGTCGCAGTTCGGCACATCGAGCAGATTCCGCACCTTCACACGGTCCACCAGCACGCCATCGCAGCCCAGCATGTGCAGGCCCCAGTTCGGCGCTTCGGCAAAGGTGATGTCTCGGACTTCAAGGTCTTTGCATCGGGTGAGCACAAACATCTTCGGACGGAAGTCGCTTGGCAGCCACCACTCGTTGGGCTTGTCATAGCTCTTCATGAACTCCTTCGCGCGGCCCTGTAAAGTGCCGGTGCCGGAGATCTTCAGCCCCTGCGCGCCGTTCGCAACAATCACGCCGCCGCCGGCGCTCGCCATGGTCGCCGCATCGGCAGAGCCGGTCAGGCCTCCGCGATAGTCTTCACGCCGGGTGCTGATCAGAATCTCTGCATCGTCGGCCAGGTGGAAATCGATCGCGCCTTTGAGTTCGAGCGTACCCACAAGGTATTTGTGGCCGCCTCGCAGGAGCACCTGTGCCTTGCCCGCATACGCGGCGGCTTCGTCGATCGTGCGTTGAATCGCGGCAGTATCGAGCGTCTTGCCGTCGCCGGCAGCATGATATTTGAGGACGTCGAAGATTTTGACGTTGCTGCCGGCCTTCTGAAAGGCGAAGGCGCGCGGCGAGAACACAAAGGCCTGTAGAGGCGCGAGGGCCGCGGCTCCTGCATAAGCACCGCCGGCCTTCAGAAGGCTGCGGCGTGTCGGCCTCTGCCTGTCGGTAGATTGCGATCGATTCACGGAACTCCCCCGAAGCGTTCTCTGCTCGGCACCATTCTACTCAGCCTGTTCAAATGACTCACCAACCTGCGAAATCAGAGATAATCTGGCTTGGAGAATCCCATCCGATGGCACTGGGTCTATTGGAGCGTTTCGCGAATCGGCTCGGCCTCAAGGCGCGTATGCGTGCGCTTGAGGACTGGTGGTTCGACGCGAACCGGCATATCAAGACAGCGGGAGATGTGCCCATGCCGGATACATCGAAGGTCGTGGGGCCGATCCGCGACGCGCACTTCTATGCGCCGGTGCGGGTGGCCAACGCCTATGCGGCGTTGCGTGAGCTGCCGATCCGCGACTTCTCCGAATACACGTTTATCGATATCGGCTCGGGCAAAGGCCGCATGCTTTTCGTGGCCGCGGAGTATCCGTTCCGCAAGGTGCTGGGCGTTGAATTCTCCACCGAACTGCACGCCCAGGCGAAAAAAAATATCGGCCGGTATCGATACTCGAGCCAGCGCTGCGACGACATCGAATCCGTCTGCGCCGACGCTGCGGAGTTTGAGTTTCCCGATAAAAAGCTGGTGCTCTATCTCTTCAATCCATTCGGCCCGGAGATCATGGGCCGCATGCTGGCCAATCTCCAGAGGTCGCTGGAGGCGAACCCCCGGCCCGTGACCATCGTGATGCTGTGGCCGGAGCACGCTGAACTCATCGCACAGATGCCGGGGATGATCGCATACCGGCAGACGCGCCGGCACCACATTTACCGAACAGGAAACGCAGAAGAGCGGCGCGCCTAGAAAATCGTCAGCGCCTAGAAGTTATAGTTCGCGCCCAGTTGCACGCGGCGCGGCGGATCGGCGCTTGTCGGTTGCATAAAGAGGGGCGAAGAAATCACGCCGACGAAGCCCTCATAGTTCGCGCGGTTCAACGTATTGAAGCTCGAAGCCGAAAACGCAAGCGTAGGGCTGTCATCCTTCAGATGCGGCTGCAGCTTGAACGTGTATCCCATGCGAACCTGGAAGTCCTGATAGCCGTCGTCCTGCAGCGAGTTGCGCGGCACGCCGGCGGGACGGGCGTTGGTGAGCCCGCTCAAATACGTATCGGCGCCCGTGGTCTCGGAGTACGGTCCCGGCGTGTAGTTGTAGAAGCCGACGCCGAGCGTCAACGGCTTGTCAGGGTAGAAGGTCCCGAAGAATTTGAATCGCTGGCGCTGATCGGAGTTGGAGCGGCTCCACTCGGCGTTGGGGTCGTACTGATTCTCCGGCATGAAGGTGGACCATTGCGTATTGCTGCCGGAGTGTTGCCACACGTACTGTAGAAATCCGCTGAAGACGTTGCCGATGCGGCCGCGATAGCTGAGCGTCATGCTGTCGCTCTTCTGGTAACCGCCCGATTGCAGTTGGAGAATCTGCGCGTAGTTCGGATTGGGCCGTGCGGGACTCGTGAAGGGCGGTGGAGGCGCGTTGACGTCGATCTGACGCAATGCGTGCCACCCGCGATAGCCATCGTAGCTCAGCGTAATCGTGGACTTCTCGGTCGGCTGCATCTCGATGCTGAGCTCGTAGTAGACCTGCATAGGGCCCTTCAGGTTGGGCTGGAACTGGAAGAGATTCGGCGGCTGCGCAGCGAGCGTGTTGCACGCGGTGATGTCCGGGTAGCAGAGGTTCGTGGTGAGCAGCAGGCTGCGCTCCGCGGCGTGCTCGTAGCGCGCAAGCTGCTGGCCGATGTTGGCGCCCACGCGCCGTGCGTAGAGGCCGCTGCCGGTGCGGAGAACGATGCCATGATCCTTGTTGAGGACATACGCGAACGCGAGCCTCGGCAGGACCGCATCCATCGAGCCGGGCAGAGCGTTCTGGAAGTCGTAGCGGACACCGGGCGTGATGGTGAGGCGGTCGGTAGCGTGGATCTCGTCCTGGAAGAAGGCGCTGGGCGTGTAGAAGTGGGTGAGGAATCGAGTCTGCCCCTGCTGCAGGCTAAAGCTGGTGGGAATGCCCAGCTCGTACTGCGCGAGGGGCGAGCAATGGGTATCGGCGCTATTCACAGGAGTGCAGTTCGGCAGGGCTCCGAAGATATAGGTTCCCTGGCGGTTGGAGAGGTCTTCGAGGACGCGGCGGCCGAGATTGGGAAGCTGCACGCCGAACTTCAGTTGATGAATCCTGTGCGTCGTCCACGAGACGATGTCGCTGATGTTGGGATTGTTCTCCGTCTGGAGGTTGTCGTTTTGCGCGCCGCCGCCGGTGAAGGCGCCCTGCACGACGATCGCCGGGGTCTGCTGATTGCTGGTGACGCGATCGATGTTGCGCTCGAACAGAATCGAGAACTGGTTGAGCCTGTCGGCGGTGAATGCCATGTCGTCATGGAAGATGATGTCCATATCGAAGTCGCGCGAGACGGAACCCGCGCTGGGAAGCGTCAGCCCGCCGACGTTCTGGTTGGTCGCGCTGTTGTCGAAGAAGCGATACATAACGTAATTGGAGTGATGGTCGTTGATCTGGTGCGCGATCTTCATCGTCAGCCGGGTGTTGCGGGACGGGGCAAGGACGCTCTCGTTCGTCACCACGCCGGGCGCGGTGGTCGCGTTCACCTGGTTGTAGAAGTTCTGCTCCTGGCGATTGAGCGAGAAGAGAAAAGTAATGTCTTTGAGCGGCTTGATCGGCCCGGTGAGGTAGCCGCCGTAGGTGCGGCGCTGCTCGGGCGGTTTGGAGGTGGCGAAGTGGTTGATCGCGTTGAGCGCGGAGTCGCGCAGGATGAAGTTGGCTGAGCCGTGGAACTTCTGCTCCGTGCTTTTCGTGGTGATCTCGATCTGCCCGCGGCCGGGCTGGCGATACCGCGCGGCGTAGGGGTCCTGGTTGATGGTGATGCTTTCGATCGCGGAGGAGTCGACACCCACGGACTTCATCTCCACGCCGTCGATCATCAGGGTGGCTCCGCCCTCGCCCTCCGCTCCCGCATCGAGGAAGGCGGAGAGCGTGGCGACCACATCGCCATCCAGCATCGGCAGCGTCTTCATGTCGGCCGAGGTGATGGTCGGGGTGTCCTTGTTCTGGTCGGGCTCCGCGAGGTCGGCGTTCGAAGTCGCATTGACCGTGACGTTGGTCGAGACGCTGGCGAGGCTCATGGTCAGGGCCAGCGGCGGCAGTTGCGCGCGTCCGATGTGGAGCGGCTTCATCAGCGGCTCAAAGCCGGGCTGCGCGACGGTGAGGCGATAGTCGCCCGGCGCGGGCTGCGCGAGGTGAAACTGGCCGCCAGTGTCGGTGACCGCGGAAGCGGCAATCGTCCCATCGGCGCGCCGCAGCTCGACCGTCGCATTCGGGATGATGGCGCCGCTGGAGTCCTGCAGGTGGCCGGCGAACACGACAGAGGCCGGGGCGGAACTCGCGGAGGTTGAAGCCTGTGCATGCGCGGAGAGAAGAGGCGCGGCTCCGCACAGGACAACGGCGAGGAGAGAGTGTGCGATGTAAGAGAGGCGTGGAGATCGACGCAGTCGATTCCGAACGAGGCAGGAGATTGGCAAAGATTTCATCGGACCCGGCACTTCTCGATTCCCAGCATTAGGTTCAGTCTATCGTCCTGCCCTCCCTGGGACGAAGCGCCGCCTGCCGGCAAATCTTGACCGGAATCCTTCGAGTCATCTATCGTCATCTTCGCGCCGGAATTTTCCTAGAAATAGTTTCCCTAAAGGATTTCTGACTCTAAGGTTCAAAAAAAATATGAAGATGATGAATCTCCGCCTGCTTCTCGCCTCCTGCTGCGTCCCGCTCTGCTTTGCCGCGGCAGCCCGCGCCGATGTGAAACCCTCCGCGCTCTTCAGCGACCACATGGTGCTACAGAGCGGCATGGCGGTGCCGATCTGGGGCACGGCCAGTCCGGGCGAGAAGGTGACGGTGACGTTCGAGGGCCAGAGCAAATCCGCGACCACCGGCGCCGATGGCAAGTGGATGGTGAAACTTGCCAAGCTGAAGGCCGGTGGGCCGAACGAGATGACCATCGCGGGCAAGAACACCATCACGATCAAGGACGTGCTTGTGGGCGAGGTGTGGCTCGGCTCCGGGCAGTCGAATATGACTTTTTACGTCTCCACCAAGGGGCCGGGGCACCAACCCTACGGGATGCTCGATGAGGAGAAGGAGATCGCGGCGGCGAACTATCCGCAACTGCGGATGTTCACGGTGAAGACGACGAAGTCCTACGTGCCGGAGGCCGACGTTGAAGGGATCTGGGAGGTTTGCAGCCCTGCGACCGTCGCGAACTTTTCAGCGGCCGGCTACCTGTTCGGGCGCGATCTGAACCAGGCGCTGAAGGAGCCGGTGGGGATTCTCCTCTCTGCGTATGGCGCGAGCACGGCGGAGGCCTGGGTACCGCGGGAGGCGATGGCGGCCGATCCGAAGCTGAAGCCGATGCTCGATAAATTCGATGCGCGCGAAGACTACTTCAAGGCGCATCCCACGGGAAGCAATGATGCCGAAGCGCCGCCCGCGCCGCAGACGCTGAATGCACGCGCGGGCGCTCCCAGGCCTGGTGCGCCGCCGACTCCGGTGCGCGATCCGGCGCAGGACCAGCACCAGCCTACGGTGCTGTGGAACGGGCAGATTGCTCCGCTGGTTCCGTATGCGATCAAGGGCGCGATCTGGTACCAGGGCGAGTCGATCGTGGGTGGAGCGGACGGACTGATGCTGTATCCGCACACCATGGACGTGATGGTGACCGAGTGGCGCAAGCACTGGGGCGAGGGCAACTTCCCTTTCTATGCGGTGCAGCTTGCCGGCCAGAAGAACGTCAGCAACAACCCGATGGTGCGCGAGGAGCAGGCGAAGATTCTCGCGCTGCCCAATACCGGCCTGGCCATCACGATCGACACGGGCGAAGCCACCAACGTGCATCCGAAGAACAAGGAGCCGCTGGGCGACCGGCTGAGCAGGATCGCGCTGGCGAATGCCTACGGGCGGAAGGTGGAGTTTTCCGGGCCGATGTACGCCTCGATGAAGGTCCAGGGGAGCGCGATTCGCGTGAAGTTCACCCATGCGGCTGGGCTGAAGGCCGCACCGACTCCGAATGAGCTTGTGGGGCTCTTGCCGGACAGTCCGGTCGCGCCGCGCGCCGCCGCGGTTCCCGGCGCTCCGCGGACGGCTCCTGCTCCGGTGCTGGTGACTTCCTCGGCGCCGAACCCTGCGGCCATCGCCGATGCGGCGCACCTGCACTGGTTTCAGATCGCCGGGGCGGACCAGAAGTTCGTCGATGCCGAGGCGAAGATCGATGGCGACTCGGTGGTGGTGAGCAGCCCGCAGGTCAGCGCGCCGGTGGCGGTGCGGTATGCGTGGGACGACTATCCCGACACCGCGAATCTGTATAACTCCGCCGGTCTGCCGGCCGCGCCGTTCCGCACGGATAGCTGGGATGCGCTGACGCCGATTGCGAAGGAGTTTACCGGCAAGTAGGGGAGGGTAAACCCCCGCTTTTAGCGTAAAGATTTCTATTCATTCGAGTTAAGTTCGCGCTTAGCGCGCGCTATGCGCGTGCTGGGAGCGATTGGCTAGTATTTCCGACGATGTTCGGGACCCCACCCCCCCGGGGGGGTGGGGGTTAAAAGTGGCTTGTTTCAGCGAGATAGTGAAAATACCCGTTGTAACTCGCTGAATTCAGGCGGCTTGCGGGCAAATATAACGAACAGAACGGGTTATGGGTGCGGTTGAACGGCAATGAAAAACCCCGGTGGGTGCCGGGGTTTTCCGCTTTCGATCCTGATTTAATTGTAGCTGGTGCGGGAAACTAAACGGCCAGGTTTGTTGGCCCAATGAATCATGGAGTTAGGTGGTTTTGGGGCTTGACAGGTTTTTCATTGGCTGCGGCTGCGGGAATGGCGCCGTGTTGCGTGATCTTGTGGCTGGTGTTGCCCGGACTGAAGTCCGGGCCTATCTCAGAGGCAAAGGCAGCTCTCGGTGGCAAGGCGGGTGGCGAAGGGAAGACAACGGCAAAGGCGAAATACGGAGATTCTGAGCCAAAATCGGCTCAGAATGACGGTTTGGTGGGGAGTACGTAGCCCCTTGGGCGTTCGCGATGCTGAAGCGCTAGCGGCGGGGTGGGGCGTAGGGTTCGCCGTGGCGGGTGACGCGGGCGGGGTCGAAGCTGGTGGTGCCTCCTGGATCCCACTCGGCGCCGGGGGGGACCAGGACGTTGTCGGCGGTGCGGCCGGTGGTCTCGCCGGTGCGCAGCTCGATGCGGGTTGGGTCGATGCCCTTCTCGGAGGTGAGGTACTGCTTGATATTGAGGGTGCGCTCGGCGGCGGCGTCGGGCTTTTCCTGCGGGTCGTGTTTGCCGACGACGATGAGGATCGCGTCGGAGTCGCGGTTGAGTTCGAGCGCGATGTCGTCGAGGCATCCCTTGGCTTCGTTATCGACGCGCACCGGACGTCTGCGGTCGCGGACGAAGGAGACGCTGCACAGGTTGCGCGCCACCGGCGGAGGCGGCGGAGGCGGAGGTGGAGGCGCAACGACCGTGACGGTCGTGGTGGTGGACGCAGCATGGCCGATATCGTCGACCACGTTGCAGGTGACGGTGATGACGCCGGGGCTGACGTCGACGGCGGCGAGGGTGCCGTTGGTTCCGGTGCCGCCGATCTGGCCGGCGGTGGCTCCGTAGGAGAAGTTGAGCGTGCGGTTCTGCGGGCTGCGTGCCTCGGCGGTGATGGTGGAGAAGCCGCCGGGGAGGATGCTGCTGGGATTGGCGGAGCAGGAGAGCGTTGGCGCGTCATACGCGCGGACGCGGAAGGAGGTATTGCAGTCGGCGTGCTGATTGGCGCGCTCGCCGGTGCCGATGCGTCCGGTGACGGTGTAGTCGCCGGGGGCAAGGCCCGCGGTGGCGATGGTGGCGGTTTCGCCTCCGGTGATCTTGCCGCCGTTGGTGGCCCAGGAATAAACCGGAGGCGTCTTCCTGTTCATTTCGAGATTGATGACCTGGCCGGTGACGGTGATGGGATCGCCGGCGAAGATGGTGGCGGGCTGCACGGTGCAGCCATAGTCGGCGGGGCGCTCGGGGAGCATCTCGCCGAGACGCAGGACCACGCCTGCGCTGAGGCGATAGGCGGTGATCTGTCCCACGCCGCCATCGAGGGTGGCGGGCGACGTGCGCGGGCCATAGTTCAGGTAGGAGTATTCAAAGTCCGCCTGCACGGGGCGAATGGCGAGGCGGTTGCGGAGGATCTCGTTGGGCAGGATGTAGTCGATGCCTACACCGGCGGTTGCGCCGAGACCCCAGGCGCATGGCTGGACGACGGGGCCGCCGACTCGCGCGCCTCCTGCCAGGACGTGCGCGAACGGAACGAGGCGGCCAAGCTGGTGGCGGTAGATCGGCCCGGCCTGCGCGGTGTAGAAGCAGTCGTTGGGGCCATGCGGAGAGAGTTGCCCCTCGAATTGGACGCCGAAGTGGTCGGTGAAGTAGCCGGTGACGCTTGCAAGAGCGCCCAGATCGATTGGCTGATACTCGACGTTATAGATGTCGCTGTTGAGGGGATGGAAGTAGGCGTATCCGCCGTAGAGGTCGAAGCGCGAAGGGCCGGGCAGGCGCGAGCCCGCGGACACAGCCTGGGCTGCGCACATGAGTGGAACCATAGCGGAGACCGCGGCAAGCAGCAGCGCGCGAGCGGCCTTGGAACGGCCCGAGAGCATTCGTGTCTTCCTCACCACCAGTGTGTCAAACTCTTGCCTGCGTGGGAGAAAGAGGAATCGAGCCGGTTACTGTTGAGGCGGTTACTGGCGGCTACTGCTGCGCGATGGAGAGGACGACCGAGGTGGTCTGCGGCTGAATCCCAGACACGGCGCTGGTGCCGGTGATCAGGACGTTGTAGTTCTGGTAGACGCTGGTGAAGCAGGCGCATCCGGTGAGGCCGACGAGTCCGAGGGTGCAGAGCAGGGCCAGCGTCATGCGCAGCTTCGTTGAGCGATGGGCAGGTGTGCTTTTCCTGCGGCGCAGCAGCCCGGCGAGGAAGATCGGCAGGCCCGTGAGCTCGAAGGGGAAGACAGCCGCGATGGCGATCGGCGCGAATGAAGACGGCATGCCGCGGCTGGGCGCGATCAGCTTTGCATCGGCAGAGGTGTTGAGGATGGTCATCGTGGTGGTGACGGCGCCGCCCACGGCGAGGGTGACGGTGGGGTTCGCGAAGGAGCAGGTTGCGTCGGCGGGAAGGCCGGAGCACGCGAGCACGACCGGCCCGGCGAAGTTCTGGATGGAGGTTGCGGTGACTGTGTAGGTTGTGGCTCCTCCGCCGCGCACGAACTGCGTGGGGGGATTGACCGTGAGCGCGAAGGTGCCGGGGATGACGGTTTCGGTGACCGTGGCGGAGCTGGAACCGAAGTCGTTGGATGCGGTATAGACCGAGGTGATGGTGTAGCTTCCGGAGGCAAGCGAGGAGGTGGTGTAGGTGGCCACGCCTGCTGCGTCGATGGTTCCCGTGCCCAGCAGGGTGGTTCCGTTGAAGAAGCTGACGGTGCCGGGAACGAGGGGGGCCGCGGAGGCGATGGTCGCCGTAAATGTGATTGGCGTTCCGGCGAGCGATGGTGAGCCGGAGGTCGTAAGCGTCATGGCGGTTGGGGCCGGGGTGATGGTCAACGTGCCGGGAAAGACGGTGAAGAGATAGTTCGCGGCAGCTGCGCCGGAGACGGTCGCAGTGATGGGATACGTGCCGGAGGGAGAGGCCGCGGTGGCGGTGGTCGCGTAGGTGAGGGTGACGTTGTCGCCGTTGAGCAGGCCGGCCACCGTGCCGGTGAACACAGGATTTGGCGTGCCGTACACGCGTGTGGCGTTGTTCACGGTGACTGTTGCCGGGGGGGTGGTCGCGGGCGTGATGGTGAGCGTGCCGTTGACGGTGTTCAGGGAGTAGTTGCTGAGCGCCGCGCCAGAGATGGCAGGGACGATGAGATACGTGCCGACCGGCGAAGTCGCCGTGGCGGAGGATGTCGCGGTGATGGTGACGGTATCGCCGTTGAGCAGGCCGGTGGCGGCGGCGGTGAAGACGGGATTAGCCGCTCCGTACGCGCGCGTCGCATTGCCGGCGGCGACGGTGAGCGTTGCGGGCGTGACGGTCAGGGCGCCGTTGCCTGTTGTCAGGGTGTAGTTGGCAAGGGCCGCGCCCGAGACGGTGGGCGTCAGAACATACGCGCCGATCGGAGATGTGGGCGTGGCGGAGGTTGCGTAGGCGATGGTGAGCGTATCTCCATTCACGAGGCCGGTGGTTGTGGAGGTGAAGACGGGGTTCGCCGCTCCGTAGGCACGGGTTGCGTTATTTGCGATCACGCTGAGTGCGGCCTGGGTGATGGTGAGGGTGCCGTTGCTCGTCGTGACGTTGTAGTTGCCGAGCGCCGCGCCGGAGACGGTGGGCACGATGGAATATGTTCCCACTGGAGATGCCGCGGTGGCAGAGGTGGCATAGGTGATGGTGAAGGTGTCGCCGTTCAGCGCGCCGGTGATGGTGCTGGTGAATCCGGGATTGGCTGCGCCATATATCCGGGTGGCGTTGTTCGCGGAGACGTTGAGCGTAGCCGTTGCGCGGGTGATCGTCAGCACGCCGGGAATGACGGTGATTGTGTAGTTCGCGGTTGCAGGGCCGCTGGGTGTGTCGTTGATTGGATACGTGCCGATCGGCGATGCGACGGTTGCGGGCGTTGAGAAGCTGTCGATAAATGTGTCGCCGTTGATCGCGCCGGTGAGGGTGGTGGTGAAGATGGGATTCGCCGCGCCGTAGGCACGGCTTGTGCTGTTGACGAGAACGGTCAGCGGAATCGGCGAGACGGTCAGGGTGCCGGGAACGACTGTAATGATGTAGTTGGAGGCAGCGGGGCCGGAGACGACGGCGTTGATCGCGTACGTTCCTGCCGGCGAGGCTGTGGTCGCGCTGGTGGAGTAGGCGATGGTGAACGTGTCTCCGTGGATCGCGCCGGCGACGGTGCTGGTGAAGGCCGGATTGCCTGCGCCATAGGCGCGCGTCGCGTTGCCGACGGTCAGGGTCAGCGGAATCGGATTCACGGTCAGCGTGCCGGTGTTGTAGGTGACGTTGTAGTTGCCGAGGTCGGCCAATCCCACGCCCAGAAGCGTGGGGGTAATGGGATACGTCCCTGCCGGGGAGGCGGAGGTCGCGGTGGTGGTGCTGGAAGAGAGGAAGATATCTCCGTTGACCGCGCCGGTGATGGTGGCGGGCAGGGCTGGAACTGTTCCGCCGTAGGCCATGCTGGCGTTCGCGGGCGTGACGGTCAGCGTGCCGCGCGTGATGGTGAGGGTGGTCGAGCCGGTGGTGGAGTGGTAGTTCAGGTTGCCGGAGTCGAAGGTGAAGTTCACGACGTAGGCGCCGACGCTGAGGCCGCTCTGGGCCGCGGCGCAGTTGGCGACGCTCGAGAAGGTGGAGGTGATGGAGCAGGTGGTCTCGCCGGCGATGGTGTAGGTCATGGTGCCGGTGGGCGGGAGGCCGGGATAGAGGGTGAGCGTGGCGGTCTCATCGAAGGGCTGGCCATAGACCTCGGACTCCGCGGGGAGCGCGACGGGAATGTTCTGGGTGAAGATGCCGAAGGCGTTGAGTTGGACGGTCTGGGGAGAGTTGAAGGAGTTCGACGGCAGGCTGGATTGCGCGGAGAGCGCCCCCAGCGCGGTGGGGGTGAACGTATAGCCGATGGCGCAGGTGGCCCCGGGGGCGACTGTGCTGGAGCAGGTCGTGGCGGCCGGGTCGGTAGAGGCGGCGAAGTGGCCGCTGTCTGTTGTGGTGAATGGCGTGGTGAGGAGCAGAGCTGCATTGCCGGCGTTGGCCAGCGGCTGCGGGATGGGGTTCGACGTGGTGCCGATGACGACGTTGCCGAAGTTAATGCTGGAGGCGACCGGGTAGGTCACTTCGCGCAGCGCGCTGTTGCCTGCGTCGACGACGAGGAGGTCGCTTGCGCCATCGAGCGCGACTGCGACCGTGGCCTGCAGCGTGGCGAGGGGAGCGGGGCCGCCGTCGCCTGTGTATCCGGTGGCGCCGGTGCCGAGGGGGCTGGAGATGGTGACGCCGCTGCTGGCGATGGGATAGATCTCGTAGATGCGATTCGCGGCTTCGTCGGAGACATAAAGATCGCCGGCCGCATCCGCGGCGAGCCCAACCGGTTGCAGGAGAGCTGTACCCAGCGCGTTGCCGGGCGCGGTGGTTGCGGTGCCGCCGTTGCCGGCGACGATATGGATGATGCCCGCGCTATCGATGGTGTAAACGCGATGCCCGGCGGCATCCGCGATGGAGAGGCCGTTGGGGCCGAGCGCGAGGCTGCTGGGTGAGACGAAGAGCGCGGCGGAGGAGGGCACTCCATCGGCGCTGGCGGTGGTTCCGCTGCCTGCGATCACGCGGCGGGTACCGCTCGCGTAGACCTCGAGAACATTGTGCGCGGAGCCGGTCTGCGCGATGTACAGGTTGCCCTGGCGGTCGACCGCAATGGCCGTGGCGCTGAGCAGGCCGGTGACATACGAGGTGTTGACCGAGCCATCCGCGCCGAAGCGGCTGACGCCGCCGGTGGCTGCGTCGGTGACGAAGACATTTCCCGCGGCATCGACTGCCATTGCGGTGGGCGTGACCAGGCCTGCGCCCTGCGCCACGACGATCTGGGGTGTGCCGCCGCCGGCGGGAATCAGCAGAACGTCCGCGGTGGTGGAGGCGTTGCCCTGCTCGAGCACATAGGAGTTGCCGGCGGAGTCCACCGAGACGGCAATCGGGTTGCGGAGATTCTTTGCGGGACTGGAGACGATTCCTGGAGTGAAGAGGCTGAGCGGGCCAACGCCGGTGCCGCTGAGGCCTATGCTGACGGTCTTGCCGCCGATGGAGTCCTTCAACTGCAGTGCGGAGTTGCGCCTGCCGGGGCGGCTGGGAGCAAACGTGATGACCACCTGGCAGGTGTTGGGCGAGGAACCCGGTGCGGCGGCGAATAGAGTGCCGCTGCATGTGTTGCTTGTGATGGTGTAGTCCGGCCCAACTGTGGCGGAGAGGTTGACGGCCTGGTTGATGGCGAAGTTGAGGGTTTGGGCCGGGCTTATGGCACCGAGTGCCTCGGCAGGGAAGATTGTATTGGGGCTCATCTCGCGAACGACATTGTTCAGAGAATCGGCGAGGTAGATGTTGCCGGTCGAATCGACCGTGAGGCCAAGCGGCGCGTTGAGCGGAGCATTGAGCGAAGACTGGCCGTCGAGTACCGAAGAGTAAAGTCCCGACGCGCCATTGGGCAGGCCGGCGATCGTCGTCAGCGTGCCGGTGCCGGGGACATAGGTGACGACGTTGTTCGTCACCGCAGCCTCAGAGATGTAAAGCGACCCGCCGGGTGAGAAGGCCACGCCATACGGAGTGTGGAGCGCCGTGGATGCATTGCCGGAGTGGTCATTCGCGCACTGGCCGACGGCAGTTTGCTGAGTGCTGAGCCCAACGACCTCGCGGACGCAGTTGTTGCCGGTATCGGCGAGGAAGAGGTTGCCGTTGACGTCGAAGGCGAGGCCCGCAGGGCTGGAGAGGCTGACCGTTCCGCTGACGCCCGCGCACGCATTGGGCACATTGGCTGAGGGCTGTCCTGCGACGTAGCAGACCGCCGACGGCGCATCGGCCGCGAGATGCCGCACGACCTGGTTGACGGGAGTCGCCGCGCCGGAGTCCTGGATGGAGATGTAGAGATTGCCGTTGCGGTCGATCGCGAGGCCATTCGGCACGGGCGTCACCGAGGCGGTGTCGATGCTGGAGCAAGTGCCGGCCACTGTGGTCAAGGCATTTGCGGCGAAGGTGTCGACGGCTCCGCTGGCGAGGCTGCGAATGCAGTGGTGTTGGCTATCGGCGATGTAGAGCGTGTTGGCGCTGTCGATGGCGAGACCGGCGGGCCGCATCAGCCCTTCGCTGGCGGCGGGCGTTGGATTGGAGAGGGTATTGCAAGTGTCGGGGCTGCCATTGACTCGCAGTCCGGCGACGGTCGAGATATTTCCGCTGGTGTCGATCTTACGAACACAGTTGTTGAGCGTATCGGAGATGAAGAGGTTGCCGAGGGAGTCGAAGACGGCATAGGACGGGCCGTTGAGGCTGGTGGCGTTCGCAACGCCGGTGTCCCCGTTGTAGAGGCTGGTTGCGGTGACGTCTCCGGCATAGCGCGAGTTGGCGTCGATCAGGCCGGCGAACTGCGCATGCGCGTGGATCGGAGCCAGGGTGGTGAGTCCGGCGAAGAGCAAAACCGAGGCCGCTCGAAGATCGCACAGACGGGAGGTGTTCATAGGTCGAACTCCGATAATTTGGTGTCGAAATGCAGATGGAGCGGGGCCTGAGGCGAGCCGCGAGCGGTGGCGGCGCGCCGAATCTCCACCCTACCGTGCTGCGGCGGGGAATAAGAACCCACAAAGGTTGCAGATACCGAACCCTTCGGGGGATACGGCACTGTTTGAGGCTTGTTTTCTCGACTAATTTTGGCGAATGAGCGCTTCGCGTTCTCAGGGAACTGCTGTCGTGATGTTTCTATAGGTGAACGCTAGTTGCGTCCGTGAAACGCACGCTGCCTCTCTGCGTCCAACGCAGAGTGAGTTATTCGCGCATAGACTGAGAACAGTCGCACTCCGCGGACGGCGGATCACCGGGAGCTACTAAGGGACGATGGGAATTATCAAGCTGGCGCTGAACCGGCCTTACACATTCATTGTGCTCGCGCTTCTGATTTTGCTGATGAGTCCGGTGGTGATTCTGCGGACTCCGACCGACATCTTTCCCAACATCGATATTCCGGTCGTCTCGGTGGGCTGGACCTATGCGGGCCTGAACCCGGAAGAGCTGGAAGGCCGGCTGACCACGCCGTATGAGAAGGCGCTCTCCACGCTGGTCGACAACATCGAGCACATCGAATCGACCACGTACAGCGGCCAGGTGGTGGTGAAGATATATCTGCAGCCGGGCGCGAGCCTGGACACGGCGAACGCGCAGATTACGGCGGCTTCGCAGTACCTGCTGCGCCAGCTTCCTCCGGGAATTCTGCCGCCGCAGATTCTGAACTTCTCTGCATCGAGCGTGCCGATTCTGCAGATCGGCGTCTCCGGCAAGAACATGAACGAGCAGCAGCTGAACGACGCTGCCGCGAACTTCATCCGGCCCGGGCTGATCACGGTTCCGGGCGCGGTGATTCCTCTGCCGTATGGCGGCAAGCAGCGGCAGATCGACATCAACATGGACCAGGCGGCGATGGAGGCGAAGGGCATCGCTCCGGGCGACCTGCTGAGCGCGCTGGCGCAGCAGAACGTGGTGATGCCGTCGGGGACGATCAAGATCGGGCAGAGCGAGTACGACGTGCGGACCAACGGGACGCCGCGCACGGTGGAAGAGCTGGGCAACGTGCCCATCAAGCAGGTCGACGGCACGACGACGTATCTGCACGATATTGCGAGCGTCTCGGACGGCTTTGGCGTGCAGACGAACATCGTGCGCCAGGACGGGCACCGGGGCGTGCTGATCAGCGTGCTGAAGAACGGCAACTCCTCCACGCTGGACGTGGTGGCGGGCGTGCGCAAGCTGCTGCCGCAGGTGCTGCAGACCGTGCCGGCGGGGATTCGCCTGACTCCGCTGGCCGACCAGTCGATCTTCGTGCGGGCGGCAGTGCAGGGCGTGATTCGCGAGGGCATCATCGCCGCCTTGCTGACCGCGCTGATGATCCTGCTGTTCCTGGGGAGCTGGCGTTCGACCATCATCATCGCGGTGTCGATCCCGCTCTCGATTTTGAGCTCGGTGATCGTACTGAGTCTGCTGGGCCAGACGATCAACACCATGACGCTGGGCGGCCTTGCGCTGGCGGTGGGAATTCTTGTCGATAATGCGACGGTGACGATCGAGAACATCGAGCGATTTCTCGAAGAGGGTCAGCCGCTGCGCAGCGCCATCCTGAAAGGCGCTGCGCAGATCGCCATTCCCACGATGGTGTCGACGCTCTGCATCTGCATCGTGTTCCTGCCAATGTTCTTTCTCGCGGGCGTCTCGCGGTTTCTGTTTGTTCCTCTGGCGGAGGCGGTGGTCTTCGCGGTGCTTGCGTCGTATGTTCTGTCGCTCACCCTGGTGCCGACGCTGGCGATGTATCTGCTGAAGGCGAAGGCGCATCACAGCGCGGCCTCGCGAGGCATCTTCAGCCGCTTTCAGCGGGGCTTCGAGCGAGGCTTCGAGCGGGTGCGCGGCGGCTATCATTTTGTTCTCGACAAGCTGGTCTTCCACCGCGGGCTCTTTGTCCCGGTGTTTCTGCTTTGTTGCCTGCTGGCGTTTATCCTCGTGCCGTTTCTCGGGCAGAACTTCTTTCCGGATACGGACAGCGGGCAATTCATTTTGCACGTCCGGGCTGTTCCCGGCACGCGCATCGAGGAAGTGGCGAAGCTCTGCGACGAGGTTGAGGAGAGCATCCGCAAGCAGATTCCTCCGGCGGAGATCGACAACATCCTCGACAACATCGGCCTGCCGTACAGCACTTCGAACACGCAGCGCCTGACCAGCGGCACGGTCGGGCCGTACGACGCCGACATCGAAGTCTCGCTGAAGGAAAATCACCACCCTACCGCGAATTACGTTCGCGATCTGCGTCGCGATCTGCCGCGCGATTTTCCTTCGACCACCTTCTACTTTCTTCCGGCGGACATCACCACGCAGATCCTGAACTTCGGCATCCCCGCGCCGATGGACGTGCAGATCGAGGGCAATGACATCGATGCGAGCAAGCAGATTGCCGGCGACCTGCTGGCGCAGCTTCACCAGGTCCCGGGGCTGGTCGATCTGCGCATCCAGCAGCCCTTCGACAATCCCACGCTGCAGATCAACGTGGATCGCACCAAGGCGCTGGAAAACGGGTACTCCGAGCGCGACGTGACCACGAGCATCCTGAATACGCTGAGCGGCAGCTTCCAGGTGACGCCGATGTTCTTCCTCAACTGGAACAATCACGTCAACTACAACATCGTCGCGCAGACCCCGCAGTACAAGATGGGTTCGGAGCAGGACCTGCAGAATATCCCGATCAATCGAAACTCCGCGGGCGGAGGGCAGTCGTCGGAGATACTCAACGATCTGGCGACGGTGACGCGCGGGCATGAGATGGGCGTGGTGAATCATTACAACGTCCGCCGCGTGGTCGATATCTACGGCAACGTGCAGGGGCGCGACCTGGGGGCGGTCAGCGGCCAGATTCAACGCATCCTGAACGGTGAGAAGCTGCCGCGCGGCACGTTCGTCACGCTGAAGGGCCAGTCCAACACGATGCGCAACGCTTATGTCGGCCTGATCGGCGGACTGGTCTTCTCAATTGTGCTGGTGTATCTGCTGATTGTGGTCAACTTCCAAAGCTGGGTCGATCCGTTCATCATCATCACGGCGCTACCTGCGGCGCTTGCAGGCATTGTGGTCTTCCTCTTCCTGACGCGCACGACGCTCAGCGTCCCGGCGCTGATGGGCGCGATCATGTGCATGGGCGTGGCGACCGCGAACAGCATTCTGGTCGTGGCCTTTGCGTCGGAGCGGCTGATGGAGCATGGCGATGCCATTCGCGCCGCGATCGAGGCGGGCACGACGCGCTTCCGCCCCGTGATTATGACCGCGCTGGCGATGATCATCGGCATGGTGCCGATGGCGCTGGGCGCGGGAGACGGCGGCGAGCAGAACGCGCCGCTCGGCCGCGCGGTGATTGGCGGTCTGCTGTGCGCGACGGTTGCGACGCTGGTCTTTGTGCCGTGCGTGTTTGCGCTGATCCATGCATCGGAGTCGCGGCGAGCATCACGCGAGAAGGCGAAGCTCGAAACGCATTATGTTTGAAACGGAGCCAGAACGGAGTTCAGGTTAATGGAGCATCCAGTAGTCGAAAACACGGTAGACCAAGGCCCGGCAGAGTGGACCGCCACTTCGACGACGGCGGAGCCGCACCACTCGGCGGAAGAAGAGCGCCTTGGGCGGCGGGGGCCAAGCCGCGGCGCGGTGTTCGGCGGAGGAGTTGTGCTGGTGCTGCTGCTTGGCGGAGCGATCTACTATGGGATCCACTCGCGCTCCGATGCACAGCACGACCTGAAGTTGGCGACCGAGCGCGCGGCCGTGCCGACGGTGACGATCATGCATCCGACCAGTGGCTCGAAGGCGCAGGAGGTGGTGCTTCCCGGCAATACGGAGGCCTTCATCGAGACCTCCATCTACGCGCGCACGAGCGGCTATCTGAAGCAGTGGTTCGTGGACATCGGCGCGCATGTTCATCAGGGCGAGTTGCTCGCGATCATCGAAGCGCCGGAGGTGGATCAGCAGCTTCAGCAGGCCGAGGCGGACCTGAAGAGCGTGCAGGCCAACCAGCAGCTTGCCGAGACGACCAACGTGCGCTGGCAGGGGCTGGTCGCGAAGCACGCGGTCTCGCAGCAGGAGGCCGATCAGGTTGCGAGCGATCTGGCGGCGCGGCAGGCGGCCACCGCGGCCAGCGAAGCCAACGTCCGCCGCCTGCAGCAATTGCAGAGCTATGAGCGGATCACCGCTCCCTATGACGGCGTCATCACCGCGCGCAGCACGGACCTTGGCGCGCTGATCAACGCTGGCTCGGCATCGGAGCCGCATGAGCTCTTCCATCTGGCGCAGGTGGGCAAGCTGCGCGTCTTCGTCGCGGTGCCTGAGGTCTATGCCGAGAGCGTGCACGATGGCGCGAAGGTAGACATCACGCAGGACTCCGATCCCGGCCACGTCATCAAGGGGACGGTGGCGCGCAACTCGAATGCGATCAGCCAGGCCTCGCGCACGCTCAACGTCGAGGTCGACGTGGACAACTCCGGCGGCGAGCTGCTGCCCGGCGCGTATGTCTTCGTCCACATGACGCTTCCCGCGGGCGCGAACACCGTAACGATTCCCTCGAACGCGCTGCTGTTCCGCGCGCAGGGCCTGCAGGCGGCGGTGGTGCGCGACGGCCGCGTGCAACTGACCAACATCACCGTCGGCCACGACTTTGGGAGTTCGGTCGAGGTGACCTCCGGCCTGACTCCGAGCGACTCCGTCATCCTCGATCCGTCCGATTCGCTGATGAGCGGAATGCCGGTGGATGTTGGCGCAACGGCAGGGAGTGCAACGGCCCAATGAGCAGTCTTCGAACACGAGATCTGCGGATCGGCCTTGCGCTTGGCGTCACCTTGCTGGGCGGATGCCGCGTTGGGCCGACCTACACCAAGCCTCCCGCCGTTGGGCTTGCGCCGGAGTTCAAAGAGGCCGGGCCAACTGCGTTCAAAGAGGCAGACGGCTGGAAGACCGCGCAGCCGAGCGACCAGGTGCTGCGCGCGAAGTGGTGGGAGAGTTTCGACGATGCGCAGTTGAACGCGCTCGAAGAACAGGTGGATACAGCGAATCAGACTCTGAAGGCCGAAGACGCGAACTTCCGCGCCGCTCGCGCGAGCATTGGCCTGTACCGCGCAAACCTTGCGCCGACGCTGAGCGTTGGCCCCAGCGCCGGCGGCGTTCGCCAGTCAGCCAATGAGCCCTACGTCGGCTCCACGGCTGCTGGAAATGGACAAGGCGTGGGGAGTTTCCTGTTGCCGTTCGACCTTTCCTACGAAGTCGATCTGTGGGGACGCATTCACCGCAGCGTGACCGCGGCGCGCGAGACCGCGCAGGCGAGCGACGCCGACCTCGAAAACGCGCGGCTGAGCCTGCACGCAGAACTTGCGGCCGACTATTTTGGCCTGCGCGCGGACGATGCTCAGAGGAAGCTGCTCGACGATACGGTCGCAACCTATCGCGAGGCGCTTCAGCTCACGCAGGACCGCTATGACGGAGGGGCGGCGCCGCTCTCCGACGTGACGCAGGCGCGCACGCAACTACAGTCCGCCGAGGTACAGGACTCCGACGTCACGATTGAGCGCGCGCAATATGAGCATGCCATCGCCGTGCTCACGGGGCAGGCTCCGGCGTCGCTGACGCTGGCCGCCGATCCTGTCACCGCCAACCCTCCGGCGATTCCTGCGATTCCCGGAGCGCTGCCGTCGCAACTGCTGGAGCGGCGTCCCGACGTGGCCTCCGACGAGCGCCTGATGGCCGCGGCGAACGAGCGCATCGGCATCGCGCAGGCGGCGTTTTATCCGGCGCTCGATCTCTCCGTTTCGGCTGGCTTGAGCAGCTCTTCGCTGCTGAACCTCTTCAGCCTGCCCAGCCGCTTCTTTGCGGTTGGTCCCACGCTGAGCCAGACGCTCTACGACCATGGCCGGCGCCGGGCGGGGGCGGACATTGCCGTGGCCCAGTACGACGCCACGGTCGCGAGCTATCGCCAGGACACGCTGACTGCGTTTCGACAGGTTGAAGATAATCTTGCAGCCCTGCGCGTGCTGGAGACCGAGGCGGACCAGCAACGCGCCGCCACCGAGTCGGCGCAGCAATCACTGGATCTTTTCAAGACGCGTTACGAGGGCGGGGTCGATACCTATCTGCAGGTTGTCACCTCGCAGACGACCGCGCTGGCCAACCAGCGGAACGATATCGAAATCACGCGGCGGCGGCTGGAGGCGAGCATCCTGCTGATCAAGGCGCTGGGCGGCGGATGGACTACCGCGCAACTGCCCAACCTTTAGAGACTGGCTTTAAAGATCGGGCAGCCGGGCTAGTTGTGGCCGCCTTCTTCCGGCGGCACGTAGTTGAACAGCCGCAGGCGTTCGCTCTCGCGCTCCACGGAATGGGTTCGGCCGCGCAGCAGGTCATGGAGCGAAAGCGTGCCGCAGACTTGCCGGGTGGCGCGGTTGACGATGGGCAGCGTCTCCATGCCTTCCGTGGCCATCAACTCGGCGGCCGCGCGGGCGGTTCCATCCTCGTAGGCATAGAACTCGGGCAATGGCTCCTTCGTCTGCGGGGTGGCCAGGGGCGACATCAGATCGCGCAGGAGGACCAGCTCCAGCGGGTCCACGCCATACTCGCGGGTGAGGTGATAGCCGCGCCGGCCAAGTTTTTCGGTCAGGATGGAGCGCGGCATCAGCAGAGCGGTGATCAGATAGGACGCGATACATGCCATGGTGAGCGGCAGCAGAGCGGGCAGGCAGTGCGTCACCTCCAGGCTGAACAGGATGGCGGTGAGCGGGACGCCGAGCGCGCCGGCGAGCATGGAGCCCATGCCGATGAGCGCCCAGAACGCCTGGACGTCGGGGGCTGCGTGGGCCATGTGAGCTCCCAGCGCGCCGACTGCGCCGCCGATCATTAGCAACGGCGCGAGCACTCCGCCGGAGGTCCCCGAGCCGAGCGAGAATGCCCACATCAAGGACTTGGCGATCAGGAGTCCGACGATCAAGCTCATCGTGGCGTGGCCTTGCAGCAACTGCGCGATGTTGTCGTAGCCGACGCCGAGGCCGCGGGGAAAGAACAGGCCGCCGACGCCGATGCCGACGCCGCCGATGGCGGGCCACCACATCCAGTGGACGTGGAGGTGTTCGAACATGTCCTCGAAGGCGTACATCATGCGGCTCATGCCGGCGGAGATGAGGCCGAGCAGAGCGCCGAGCAGGAGCGCGCCGAGGGCGAAGGCGAGGTGGTGGGACCCGGTGAGCACGGGCATGGGGAACAAGGGCCCGGCTCCCAGCCAGTAGACGCGCAGCAAGCCGGCGGTGGCGCTGGCGATGGCGACGGGGACCAGGCTGCGCGGGCGCCACTCGAAGAGCAGAAGTTCGACCGCGAGCAGGATGGCGGCCACGGGGGTGGCGAAGGTGGCGGACATTCCTGCCGCGGCGCCCGCGACCAGGAGCGTGGTGCGTTCCGCATCGGTGACGCGCATCCACTGGGCGACCAGGGAGCCGACGGCTCCGCCGGTCATGATGATCGGGCCTTCCGCGCCGAAGGGGCCGCCGGAGCCGATGGCAATGGCGGCGGAGATCGGCTTCAAGATGGCAATCTTGGCGTCCACCTTGGCGCGATGCAGGAGGATGGCTTCGATGGCCTCGGGGATGCCGTGGCCTCGGATTTTGTCCGAGCCGAAGCGCGCCATCAGGCCCACGAGCAGGCCGCCGACGATCGGCACCACGACCATCCAGTGGCCCAGCGGGCTGCCTGCGGGAGAGACAGTGACCGAGCTGAAGCGATGGAAGTAGAACAAGTTGGTGCAAAATGCGATGCAGCGCAGCAGGATCACGGCCAGTGCCGCGCCACACGCGCCGATGCCGATGGAGACGCCGGACAGCAGCCATACCCTTCGGTCAACAGTGAAATCCCGTAATGCAGATGGTTCCGACTTCATGGGTGATCTCCTCAAATCCTTTTTATGGCCGCGCCTGCGCTTCCGGTTCGCCGGGCAGCGCCGCGGATGGCTGTCAACGACTGCACGAGTCTTGGGACCAGCTCATACAGCTCGCGCTCGTGGTCCTCGGACAAAGCTCGCAGTACGCGGTGTCCTTTTGCGGTAACGTGCAGCATGACATAGCGGCGGTCCGGCGTGTCGTGCCTGCGGCGGATCAACCCCGCATCCTCGCATCGCTTGCTGAGTTCCACGACGCTGTGATGCCGCAGGCCCAGCCGCTCGGCCGCATAGGAGATGGTCGTCTCCGCCCCATCGGGCGCGCCCGCGAGGTGCAGCAGCAGTTGATGCTGCTGCGGATGCAGGCCCGCAACCGCAGCGCGCTCTTCGCTGAAGTGGAGAAACTGCCGCAGCGCATAGCGAAAGTCAGCCAGGGTCTGCATCCTTTGCTGGTCCTGAGGCTGGGGAGGGCTCGGCACAACGCAAGTATATCGTATTACGATACATTTTGGAAATGGACGCGGCGGGGCGGGGAATCGGCTCTTTCCCCCCTGGAACCACCTGCCGTAGAGCAGCGATTTTCCCTCCACACATCGCGCAATTGCTCCGCGACGGCTAAACTTAGAGGAGCGGCTCCGCATCTCAACTCCCAGCATGGCGATGGAAACCGACGAACGCGCGGTGGCAACGCGCAGGTTGATCCTGCGCGACTCGCTGGCATTTCTCACCCTTGTGCTGGTGACTGCCGCGCTCTTCGCGATCACGCTGTTTCTGTTTCGCGCGTTCACCGCGCATCGCGAAACGCTGGCGCGCCGATGGTCCGATCGCGGAGCGCAGGCGATCCAGGCGGACAAGCCCGGGGATGCCATCGCGGACCTTCGCACCGCGCTGACCTATGCGCCGGGAAGGCGGGAGTACGAGCTTCTGCTTGCCGAGGCGCTGGGCGAAGCCGGGCGCACGGAAGAGAGCTACAACTACTTCATGGGTTTGTGGGAGACGGAGCCGGGCAGCGGGCCGATCAACCTGCAACTCGCGCGCCTGGCCGCGAAGCGCAACGACCGCCAGGCTGCCATCGACTCCTATCGCGCCGCGATCAACGGCACCTGGGAGGGCGATGGAGTGACGCGCAGGGCGGGAGTCAGGCTGGAGCTTGCACGCTACCTCATCGCCGAGAACGAGCCGGCGGCGGCTCGGCTGGAACTGCTGATCGCAGGCGGCAACATGCCGGAAACGCCCGGCTTCGACCTGACGCTGGGCGGGCTTCTGGAGCAGTCCGGCGACCGCGCCGATGCGTCGGCGTACTACCAAAAGGCTCTGGCGGCGCGGCCTCGCGACCCCGTGGCGCTGGCCGCGATGGGGCGGCTGGCCTATCGCTCCGGCGACTTTGAGACGGCGGAACGGATGCTCACGCAGGCGGAGTCCGCGCAGGCCGGCGACCATTCCGGCGCGCCACCTGATGCGGACGACGTGGCCATGCGGGAGAACGCAGCGGGCATTCTGAAGCTGATGCCTGCAAGCTCGCTTCCGGCGCGCGAGCGGGCCTCGCGCACGTTTGCCGCGCGGGTGATTGCGAAGAAGCGCTTCGAGGCCTGCGCCGCTAAGTTCGCTGCCGCTAACGAGTTGCCCGTCCCGCTCCAGGGGCTGCGCGTGCAGTGGACAGCTCCGGAGGGAGTTTCGAATGCCGGTGCGCTGGTTCGCGATCCCGCGTTGCAGGACGCCGCGATGCGCCTTGTCTACGACACCGAATTGCAGACCGCCAGAGTATGCAGCGCCCCAACCGGCGACGACGCGCTGCTCCTGTTGCTGGCGAAGTCGCCCGCGGCGCATGCGGGGCCGCAGCCGCAGGGGGGCTCGCGATGACAAGCCCCACGGCTGGATCGCCTCAGGCGTCCGCGTCTCTTGCCGCCGAGGCCGCCGCGCAAACGGCAAGCGGGCGCGAGGAGCGGCTGTTTCTTCTGCTGTCGATCTTTATCGGCGTCATCTCCGGCCTGCTTGTGGTGCTATTCCGGATGAGCATCGACTGGCTGAGCGTCCTGCTTCGCGGCTCGGCCCCAGGCCCGCATCAACTGCGCCTGATTATTGTGCCGGCCGCCGCCGGAATCGTGATTGCGCTGCTCGTCCGCTACGTTTTTCCCGAGGCGCGTGGCAGCGGCATCAATCAGACCAAGGCCGCGCTTTATATTCGCAACGGATATATCTCCAGCCGTACCGTGCTGGGAAAGTTTCTGCTCTCCGCGCTGGCCATCGGCAGCGGCTACTCGCTTGGCCCGGAAGACCCTTCGCTGCAGATTGGCGCGGGCGTTGCCTCGCTGATCAGCCGCCGCTTCGGGCTCTCGCGAGCGCGGCTGCGGCTCTTCGCGCCCATTGGCGCGGCGGCGGGACTGGCCGCGGCGTTCAACGCGCCCATCTCCGCCATCCTGTTCGTCATCGAGGAGGTGATCGGGAACTGGAGCGCCGCCGTGCTTGGCTCGATCGTGCTGGCGGCGATCTCGTCGGTCGTCGTGGCGCGCTGGTTCTGGGGCTCGGAGCCGATGTTCCGCATTCCCGCCGTGACGCTGCGCGACCCTCGCGAGCTGCTGGCGTACGCGGTCCTCGGCGTTGCCGGTGGCATCGCCTCGCTGGTCTTTGCCAAGGCGCTCGGCTGGCTGCGTCCACTGCTGCGCCGCCAGCCAGCCTCGTGGCAGCTTGCGCAACCGGCGGCGGCGGGCTTTCTGGTGGGATGCATCGCGTACTTCGGCCTGCCGCAGGTGATGGGCGCGGGCTATGAAGCGATCGACCAGGCGATGCACGCGCAGTTTGCGTGGAAGATGCTTCTGCTGCTCGCTATTTTCAAGATCATCGCGACTACTCTCTCCTTCTCCAGCGGCACGCCTGGCGGAATGTTTGCGCCGACGCTCTTTATCGGAGCCATGCTGGGGGCATCGGTGGGCGCCTTCGAAAAGCTCCTTGTTCCTCATCTCACGGGTTCCATCGGGTCCTATGCGCTGGTGGGGATGGGCGTCCTGTTCGCCGCGTTTCTGCGCGCGCCGCTGACGTCGGTCTTCATGGTGCTGGAGGTCAGCGGCAACTACTCCATCGTCGTGCCCGTCATTCTTGCGAACACCATCGCCTACCTGCTCGCGCGGACGCTGCAGAGGACGCCGATCTTCGAGGTCATCACCCATCAGGACGGCCTCTACCTGCCTTCCATGGAGGAGCAGAGGGAAGAGAGCAACCTGCATCTGGAGGACGCGCTGCATCCTGTCGAGGCGCCCGTGTTGCAGGGCGGAGATTTAATTCCTGCTGCCGCCGAAACGTTCGCCCGCTACGGAGATCTCAAAGATGCTGCGGCGGTGCTGGTGCATTGCAGTGACAGCCTCTGGTATGCAGCTACGCGACAGGAGATTGAGGCCGTCTTTGGAATTGGAATTGGAATTGGAATTGGAATTGGAATTGGCGACGCGACGCCGGATTCCGCTGCGGGCCCTGTCGCTCCGGCGGATTCGCTGGCTCGCGCGTCCGGCGAGACACTCGAACAACGGCTGGGCCCGGAGCGCACGCCCGTCCTCTTTCCCGATCTTCCGCTGTCCTCGGCTCTTCCGCACTTCCGCCGCTGGGCGCTTCTGCCGGTCACCAATCGTGCGATGCGCGGCGCGCTCGAAGGCACCGTCTCGCTCGAGGAAGTGCTGCGGCGCTACCAGCAACGCTAGCGATCGCGAGTTGCCGTATCCTTACATCAGATGGGCCGCAATCTCTATATCCTCGCCGCATCGCTCACGGTCTTTGCGCTGATCTCGTGCGGGGTTGCGTACAGCAACATCGCGCAGCAGCCCGGATCGCCCGGTGACACGTCGCTCTGGCGAACGATGGGCCTTGTGCTGTTCGTGATTGCAATGGTGGTGGCGCTCGGCGGCGTGCTGTCGACGCTCTTCGAGCAGGCCGAGCGCCGCAGCGAAGAGGCGCGCCGCAGCCGCAGGCGTCCCTGACTCCTTGCCACGGGCATGCGATTTGCGCTGACGATACAATCGGAGTTACCGGGAAGGGAAGCGATCGCGATGTTTGAAGTCACCGTAGAAGCTGGATTTTCCTCCGGCCACTACCTCCGCAACTACCAGGGCAAGTGCGAGAATCCGCATGGCCACAACTACCGCGTGCTGGTGACTCTGGTTGGGGCTGAGCTCGACGAGACCGGGCTGCTGCTCGACTTCAAGCTGCTGAAGACGCTGCTGCGGCCGGTCGTCGACTACCTCGACCACCAGATGATCAACGAGCTGGCGCCCTTCACCGAGCTCAATCCATCGGCCGAAAATCTGGCACGGTATTTTTATGAGCAGACCGCGCGCCATCTCAATGAGATGACCGCTGGCCGCGTCTGCATCAAAGACTGCACGCTCTTCGAGACCGACACCAGCTTCGCCCGCTACTACGAATAGCAAGCCGTGCGGTACCATCCTGTATGCGCCGCCTCTTTGGAATTCTTCCGCTCGCAATTCTTGCGTGTGCCTGCGCTTCTGTCCGCGCGCAGTCCGCGCCCGCGAAACCCATCGAGATCAAGGTTGTCGTTGTCGCCATGTTTGAGCAGGGCGCCGACACTGGCGACACTCCCGGCGAGTTTCAATACTGGGTGGAGCGCGAGCATCTCGACACCGTGCTGCCGTTTCCGCAGAGCTATCACGACCTGCGCATCAACTCACGCACAGGCGTGCTGGGCCTGCTGACCGGCATGGGGACGGCGAGGGCGGCGGCTTCCGTGATGGCGCTGGGCCTCGATCCACGCTTCGATCTGACCCACGCCTACTTTCTCGTCGCGGGGATCGGCGGAATCGATCCGGCGGCCGGCTCGCTCGGCTCCGCTGTGTGGTCGGAGTGGATCGTCGACGGCGACCTGGCTCATGAGATCGACCCGCGCGAGATGCCGCACGACACACCCGAGCAGCGCGCCATCTGGACCACCGGCTACGTGCCTCTGCGTAAATCCGTTCCCTACGAGCAGCCGGCCCTCCCGCTCGGGGTGGGGAGTGCTGTCTTTCAACTCGATCCCGCGCTGGTCAACTGGGCGTTCAACCTCACCAGGGATGTCGCGCTGCCTGACACGCCGGAGATCAAGGCGCGCCGTATGCAGTTCGCCGGCGACACGGCGCATCGTCCGCCCTTCGTCCTCAAGGGCGACGATCTCTCCGCCAGCACTTTCTGGCACGGCAAGCTGATGAATCAGTGGGCGCGCGACTGGGTTAAATATGAGACGGGAGGCGCAGGCACCTACGCGATCTGCGGCATGGAGGACACGGGCACGATGCAGTCGCTAACGTTTCTTGCGAACGCCCACAAGGTTGATTTGCATCGCGTGCTGGTGCTGCGTACGGCGAGCAACTACGACCAGCAGCGCATCGGCATCAGCGCGGCGGAGTCGCTCGCCGAGACGAAGATCGCTCAATACAGCGCGTATATTCCTTCGCTTGAGTCCGCGTACCGCGTCGGCCACGTTGTCGTCGATTCCATCGTCGACCACTGGGCGGAAGACCGCGACCGCCTGCCCGCCGCCGCGGCAAAATAACTAAAGCACCTTGCGCACGATCTTGCGCACGAACTCCGCGACCACCCCGTACACGACGTGCGAGGTTACCTCGCTGCTGCGCTCCTGTAGCGTCTGGTCTTCGGGTTCCGCCGAGAGGCCCATCGCCGGGAGCGCGCCCTGATGAGTCAGCGTGCCCAGCGCGAGGCCGAAGCTCGCGCCCTCCTTCGCCGTCGCGGCGGGATAATACTCCGCGATCACGCCGTAGGCCGCGCCCACGGTCGCTCCGAATCCCCAGTGGATCGCCTCGGCCGCGACTGCCTTGTCCGCGGGGGCGAGTTCATGGCCCGCAACGCGCTCGCCCAGAAGCTCCGGCGGCTCGGGCTCGCCGTGCGTGCGTGGAGGAAACATCCGCTCGGCAAATGTCTTGGCCGCGGTCGCCACCAGGCCCGCGATCAGCCCTGCTACCAGTCCCTTCGCCAGCGACCGTTCTTTTCCCTCTGCCAACTCGCTCATCATGCCTCAATTCTTCTACGGCCCAATTCTAGGATGCAGTTGCCGCGCAACCGGATGGCACGCGCGCCGATCCTGTTCGGAGAATCCTACCCCACATACGCATTCGCGTCGGTGCGGTCGGTGCCGGGGCTTACCTTTGCCGCGCGCAGCACCACGGTCAGCGCAGCCGATACCGCAAGATTCAGAAGCAGAGCAGGCACCGCCGCGTACATCGCATACGTGCCGCCGCCCAGCATCGCCGGAAGATGCAGCGGATACACCGAACTCTTGAGTCCCAGCGTCCCAACCATCCAGGTTCCGCTCGTCATCCCGACGGCCCAGCCGGCTACCAGCGCCCACGGGTGGAACCACTTCGTGAATGCGCCCACCATCACCGATGGAAACATCTGGCCAATCCAGATGCCGCCGAGCAGTTGCATCTCGATCGCGTAGGTCGCGGGCAGCTTCAGCACGAAGATCAGCGCGCCGAACTTGACGACCAGGGAGACGAGCTTCGCCATCGCCGACTCCTCATGCGGCAGCATCGGCTTGCGGGCGAACTCGCCCCAGAGGTTGCGGGTGAAGAGGTTCGACGCGGCGATGGACATGATCGCCGCCGGAACCAGCGCGCCGACTGCGATGGCCGCAAGGCAGAAGCCCGCGAACCACTCGGGAAACATCTTGAGGAAGAGCAGAGGCACCGCGGCGTTCGCATCCTTTGTCGCCACGCCCGCGGCGAGGGCGAGGTATCCCAGCAGCGCGATCATCCCCAGCAGAAAGCTGTAGGCCGGCAGCAACGCGGCGTTGCGGCGAACGACGTCCGCGCTTTTGGCGCTCAGGACCGCCGTGGCGGTGTGCGGGTAGAGCATCAGCGCAACAGCGGAGCCGATGGCCAGCGTGGAGTAGCCCATCGCCTGGCCGGGCTTCAGAAAGATTGTCGCCGCGGGCGTATGCGCGGCGAGCGCCTGGTTCGCGAGCTGGAAGATACGGGCGTAGCCGCCGAGCTTGATCGGCAGAAACACCAGCGTGGCCAGCACCATGACGTAGAGCATCGCGTCCTTCACGATGGCGATGACGGCAGGCGCGCGCAGACCGCTCGAATACGTGTAGGCGGCGAGGATGATGAAGGCGGCGGCGAGGGGCCACTCGCCCTGGACGCCCAGCGCCGCGATGACCACGCGAATGCCCACCAGTTGCAGCGCGATGTACGGCATCAGCGCGAGGATGCCGGTCAGCGCAATTGCCACGGTCAGCCAGCGGTTGCCATAGCGCCCGCGCACGAAGTCGGCGAAGGTAATGTAACCGTGGCGGTGGCATATCGTCCACAGCCGGGGCATCGCCAGCATCATGTAGGGGTACGCGATGATCACATAGGGCACCGCGAAAAACCCCATCGCGCCCGTGCCGTAGAGCGCCGCCGGCACCGCGATCACCGTATAGGCAGTGTAGAGATCTCCGCCCACCAGGAACCACGTCACCCAGGTCCCGAAGCTGCGGCCCCCCAGCCCCCACTCTTCAAGCGAGGCCATTCCCGCCTTCGGGCTGCGCCACTTTGCCGCCCAGAAGCCCGCCACCGTGACCAGCGCGAAGAATACACAGAACACTGCCAGCGCCGTAATGTGCAGGGAAGTCATAGACGTTGGCAGTTCGAATCGGAAGCTGTTAGCGCACGTCGCCGATGCCGTTCTCATTCCACTCGTATGCCACCACGCCCAGGTCGCTGAGCGTCTTGATCGTGGCCTCCATGTTGCGCCGCACCGCAGGCCGCGCCGAGGCAGGCGTGTCGTGCGCCTCTTCGATCGCCACCACGCGGCCATAGGGCCACGAGTTCACCGGAACCGCGTTCAGCGACGCCGGCAGATCGCTGGTGCGCACATTCAGCACCTGGCGGCGCGCGCCCACGGGCCGCAACATGCCGCCCACGCCCATCGGGCTCGTATTCGCGTCGGCCAGCGTCACATGCAGCGTCACCATGTTCTCCTGGACGGTGAGGGACGGGTTCTCCCAACTGGCGAGGTCATGGATTGCCATGTAGCGGGTCTTGGAGGGCGGAGGGATCAGCTCCATCTGCTGCCGCGCGGTCTCTACCTCGCGCGGACTGGCGGCGGGCGCGGGCGTCCCCGCGGAGGCGTGGGTGCATCCGGTCAGAAGCATGGGAGCGGGAACAAAAAGAGCAGCGGCAAGCCCATACTGCAAGACACGGCGCGAGGAAGAAGGCCGCAGGAAGGAAGAACTGAAGACGGAGGGAAGGGAACCACGACGCATAGGCACGTCTATCAGCATATCAAGCCGCCAGCCCCGGTTTCCACTCGCTTTGCACATCACCGCCCTGCCCACGCGGCAGCGCGTTTTTCGAGAAAAGCCGCGGCGCCTTCGCGTTTGTCCTCCGTGCCACAGAGCTTTCCGAAGATCCCTGCCTCCAACGCCAGCGCCTCATCGAGCGGCAGGTCCGCGCCGCGCCCGACCGCCTCGATCGCGGCAGAAACTGCCAGCGGAGGCATCCCCGCGATCGACTCCGCCAGCTCCATCGCCCGGGCCATCAGGGAATCCCCAGCGACGACCTCGTCCACCAGCCCGATCCGCAGGGCCTCGGCCGCGCTCACCATCGCGCCGCTGAGGATCATCTTCAGTGCCGCTCCCTGGCCCACCAGACGCGGCAGCCGCTGGCTTCCGCCATAGCCGGGGATGATTCCGAGCTTGATCTCCGGCTGACCCAGACGCGCGCCCTCGCCGGCCAGCCGCAGGGTGCAGGCCATGGCCAGCTCGCATCCTCCGCCCAGCGCAAAGCCGTCGATGCAGGCGATCACCGGCTTGCCCAGCGTCTCGATGCGGCGGAAGACGCGCTGCCCGCGCCGCGCCAGTTGCTCGCCGGAATCGGCGTCGGTGGCCGCCAGCTCGTTGATGTCCGCGCCCGCGGCGAAGGCCTTGCCGCCCGCGCCGCAGAGCAGCACCACGCGCACTGCGGAATCTTCCGCCAGCGCGGCGAAGGCCGTATCCAGCTCCAGCAGCATCGCCGCATTCAGCGCGTTCAGCACCTTTGGACGATCCAGCGTCACGGTCGCCACGCGATCTTCCACGGCTACCTGCAATGTCTCGTATGCCATTGTGTCCTCCCCCTGCGGAATCGGTTTCAATTCACTTCAGACGATACAATCAACGGATATGGTCAAGGGAATCACGCTGGTCAGCCCGGTCGAGCCGGCCGCCGCATTCGACGCCCTCGCCAGCCTCTTCCGCGCGCTGGGCTTCGAGCCGGGCAAAGGCTGGCAGGACGGGGCGGGCCGCGGCGCTGCGTTCCTTGCGCCCATTGGGAACCTTGAGATTATGACGGGCCGCCCGCCGGCGGTGCCTCCGGTGCTCGTCGAAGTGACGCAGCTTGACCAGGTTCGCGAGATGGTCGAGACGTGGATGATCGCCAACCACCGCGCCGAAGAGGTCGCCGCGCTGCTCTCACCCGTCGCGCCGACGCACTGGAACTCGCGCCTCTTTACCGTGACGCCGACCCCCGGCCTGACGCTGGGCTTCTGGCAGAGCGAAGATCCGCTGCACGGACGTCCGGAGGCGATCGAGGGCGACCTCTCCGCTGCCGGGATGAAGTTTGCGATCGTGGTCGCGCGCTGGAACGCCGTCATCACCGACCGCCTGCTGCAGGGTGCTTTGGATGCATTGCTTCGCAGCGGCGCGACGAGGGCGGAGATCCAGATCGTCCGCGTTCCTGGCGCGTGGGAGATTCCGTCCGCCGCACGCACGCTCGCCGAAGCGAAGGCGCACGACGCGATTATTACGCTGGGCTGCCTGATTCGCGGCGAGACGGCCCACTATGAGGCGATCTACACGGAGGTCGCACGTGGCATCGGCCAGTCGCAGCAGGAGACGGGCGTGCCCCACGCCTTCGGCGTTCTGACCTGCGAGACGCTGGAACAGGCGCTCGACCGCGCCGGCGTCAAGGCGGGCAACAAGGGATACGAGGCCGCCGTGGCTGCCATTGAAATGATCTCGATTCAGAGGAAGCTTGCGGTGAAAAAATAATGGGCACACGTCGCAAGTCTCGCGAACTCACCATGCAGATGCTCTTCCAGGGCGACCTGGGAAAGCACACCCCGGAGGAGGTGCGCGCTCTCTTCTGGCCTTCGCGCGACGATGTGGACGACGAGACCCGGGGCTTCGCGGACGACCTCTACCGCGTCGCCACCACGCGGCAGGCGGAGATTGACGGGCTGATCGAGTCCCACGCGCAGAACTGGCGGCTGGAGCGCATGGCCGTCGTGGATCGCAACCTGCTGCGCGCCGCGGTGGCCGAGATGCTCGCGTATCCCACTACGCCCGCGCCGATCATCATCAACGAGTCGCTGGAGATCGCCCGCCGCTACGCCGCGCCGGAGTCGGTACACTTCCTCAACGGCGTGCTCGACGCCATCGCGCGCAGTGTCCTGAAAGAGCGCCTGGCCTAAACTCCGCGCCTGGCCCTCCGAAAAAACTTCATTCAGCCTTAGGTCGTCCTGCGCGGCTTCTGCGCCAGCAGGTTCACCGGAGCGGCGCCACCTGCCACGCCGGGCAGGTTCGGCGCCAGCGTTGACGAGTCGGTCAGCGTGTTGCGCGTGATGACGTGGACCAGGTTGTCTCCCGAGGTCCCGACGTAGAACCGGGAGTCGTCCACGCTGCCGACGCCTGCAACCGGCGCCGTTGCGGTGCCGGACAGCTTGATGTACGTCGTTGTCCCCGGACCGCTCGCAGCGGGAGCGTAGGCCGGCAGCACACCGCCCGAACCCGTATACGTTACGTAGGCCAGCGACGAGTCGGACGTTGGAATCACTCCCGTGATCGCCGTCGCGGTCACCGGTGTCAGGATGGTCGTGGAGGGCACATCCGAGAAGGTAAGGCCGCCGGTCGCCGGGCACGCGATGCTGACCGAGGTTCGTGTCGTATTGCTGGAGGGAATCCTGACCAGCAGATCGTTCAGCGCGGCCTTCGGGGTCGCCGTGGCGCCCAGGATGTGCTCCCCGTCGTTGGTCGCGGTGATGCGGTCCGTGGGCACTGGCGCGCTGTCGGCCGTTGGGTAGAAGACATTGGACGCACTGGTGGGCCCGTTGGGCGTGCTGCTCGCGCAGTAGCCCCGCGCCGTGGTGGTGGATCCAGCGAAGTACGCGCCCACGCTGGGCACCGTGCTCGTCACATCCGTTGCGGCCACTGTGTTGGTCAGTTGCGTCCAGCCGGTAAAGGTCGAGTAGACCAGGACTGTATTTCCCGGGGTAATCACGGCGGGCGTCGTGCCGGTTGCCGGAGTGGTGACCGTGCCTGTGGTGATATAGACCGTCTGGGAATCGGGCGACCACGCAGCGTGCGTGCCTACGCCGCCAAAAACGGTGCCGCCCCCCCCGGTGTTCTCGAGCGTGACCGTCTGCCGCACCGGATCGGTGAGAACGATGGTATTGCTGTCCGGCGAAACCGACAGCACGAAGCCGGGCGATGTCGTGTCAGTCTTCGCTACACTCAGCGAATTGACGATGTTCACCACCATCAACCCGTTCGAGCTGCCCATGTAGAGCGACGATCCATCGTTGCTGATCACCATCGAGTTCGGAACAAAGGGCAAAAGGAAGGGCGCACCCGTTACGTTAGAGGTAAAGTCCATCGGCACCATGTACTGCGACTGGGTGCTGGCCATGTAGAGCACGGTGCTGTTGGTGCCCGGGGTGGTGAAGTCGACCCCATTCGAGGTGACGGGCTTGCCGTTGCCGAAGAGCCCAATCTGGCTGTAGGGCGATGAATTGCAGGCTGCGGTCGTGCTGGCGGGCTGGCAGACCGCCGAGATCGTAGCGGAACCAGCAAAGCTCGGAATCACCGTGCCCCCGCTGGCGCTAATCGTGGTCGGCGACGTGGACACATACTCCAGCGACAGGCCGGTCAGCGGTTTTCCGTTGGTATCCAGCACCGTCACCAGCAGGGGCAGGGTGTTATTCAGGTTCAGAGGCACGGGATTCGTCGTCGCCCCCGCGGCGCTCAATTGAATGGACGCCGGCGGGCACGTCGAAAAGTAGCCCGCGGAACTGGCCGCGTTGGCCACGTTGGCGGAGATCAGGACCGATCCCGGCTGCTGCGCCGTCACCACGCCATTCTGGTCGATCTTCGCGATCGAGGAGACATCCGTAGTCGAGGTCGATCCCTGCACCGAATACTGCAGGTGGCCCGCCAGACAACTGATGTTGGTCTGATTCGCGCCGGTCCCCGCAAACACGCGCGACACAAGCTGCGCGGTAGCGTTCTGCGACAGGCAGGAGTTGGCGGCGTAGGGCGGCGCCTGGACCACATTTCCGGTTGCCAGAGGGCAGCAGTTCGTCGTCGGATCGGTCGTACAGTTTGTCGTCGGATTGCCCAGCACGATGCTGGTCACCACCGGGTGGATGAAGACGGGCAGCGGATTGCTGGTCACTCCGTCCGCGCTCGCCGAGATGTAGGCCGTCCCCGACTTGAAGGTCGGATTGCACACCGTAAAGTCGGGAATGCCGCCGCCTGTATTCCGGTTCCAGGTACCCGCGCAAAGGCGGCCAGAGGTCGGCTCCACGTCCGCGATAGTCATATCCGTGGTGCCGTAGTTGAACCCTGCGACTCCAGCGGCAGCGCCGGTGCAGTCCGTCGCCTGCGGCGGACTGATCTGCCCAATCTCCGCATAGTTCAGCGAGACGCCGTAGATCTTCGGCAGAAGCGTGATGGTGGTGGCTACCCCGGTCGTAACGCCCGAGTCCCCGCCATTGCAGAAAACAGGCGCAGTGTTATGGGAGCAGCCCGAAATCGAGACACCGAAAGGAAGCGCACACAGAAGCAGAACCACCAACGAAAAAAACCGACGCATTAAACCTCCCCGTCCAACTGGAAACAGAGCTGAACGGTCACACCGCAGACACAAGTCCCTGTCACCCCAGTGTAGAAGCTGCGAACACTGGACGCAAATAACCGATTCTCCTTTAGACGCCTCCGCCACCCAATCGCAACCAGCAGCGGACGGCCTTCTGGCCCCTGGGCCCTCAACCCTGGCCCCTATTTCGCAGGCATCTCGGTTTCGAACCACTCCAGCATCCGGCGCAGCACATCGTGCTGGTGGTCCGGGTCCACAAAGCGATGGCCCTCATTGGGATAGATCACCAACTGCGTCTTTACACCCTCGGCCTTCAGGGCGTGCCAGAACTCGAAGCTCTGTGGCGCCGGACACTCGCCGTCGCGGTCGCCCACGATCAGCAGCGTTGGCGTCTTCACCTTCTTGATGAAGTTGATGGCCGAGCTCCTCGCGTAGATCGCCGGATCGTCGTATACGGTCGCGCCGAAGAACGGCGTCATCCACTGGTCGATCGAGTTCTCTCCGTAGTAGCTCTGCCAGTTGGAGATGCCTGCCCCGGCTACAGCCGCCTCGAACCGCGTGGTCTGGGTGACGCCGAACATGGTCATGAAGCCGCCATAGCTCCATCCCGTGAGGCCCTCGCGGTCCTTGTCGATGGGAAAGCGCTTTTCAAGGACATCCATCCCGGCGAGAACGTCGCGCATATCGCCATAGCCGAAGTCTTTGAAGTTGCTTTGGGTGAACTTCTCGCCCTGCCCATAGCTCCCGCGCGGGTTGGGCATAAAGACGAAGTACCCCAGCGCCGAAAACGGCACGCTTCCATAGCCGGAGCTGGGCCAGCGGGGCGTCACCGCGCTCGACGGGCCGCCGTGGACGCTGACCAGCAGCGGATATTTTTTTGTGGTGTCGTAATTTATTGGGTAGAGGAGCCAGCCTTGTATGTGGAGGCCGTCGTTGGTGTATTCGATCGACTCGGCCTTGCCCCACGCGGGTTTCAATGCATCGTTGAGATGGGTGAGTTGCTTCATCCCGTTCAGCGGCCCAGCCCAGACCTCCGGGCCATGGTCGTACGACTGCCGGATGAAGGCGACGTTCGCGGTCTTCGAGGTCGAGACGCTCATCACGTCGACGCCCGCGATGATCGATGCCGGGAGCGTCAGGTCTTCCCCCGGGACATCCTTGCCCGTGGTCAGATCGAGCGCGGTGATATGGCTGTTGCCTCCAGCGTGCTCGGAGATGCCGATATCGTGGTCATCGATCCACGCAATATAGGCCGGCGAAGCCGTCCGCCCCGGCGTTACATCCTTCGGCTCACCGCCCTGGGACGGGATGAGATAAATATCCCCACCCACCTGCCCCTGATCGCTCATCAGCCCGCCGATAAAGGCTATCTGCTTGCCGTCTGGTGAGAAGCGGGGGACGGCGATCTGCAGGCCGTGAAGCGGGCCGGGGGCGATTGTTGGGTCGAGCAGGGAATTGAGAAAACGCATGCAATTGCCCTTCACCTGCGTACAAGGATGGTTGGGGCCGGCGAAAATCCCGGTAAATGTTTCCCCGGGTGCAAGAGGAATGTCCATCACATAGAGCTTGGCAATCCACCATGTATTTTCACCGGGCGGATTTGCCCCTACGAATGCAATTTGCTTTGAATTCGGCGACCATGAGAATTCGTATACATGCAATTCATCCGGCGTTAACCAACCACTTTTTTCAGTTGCCAAATCGACGGCATAGACCCGCTGCACCTCGACCCCATCTTCCCCGTAGACCCCATTCCACGGCTTCATCGCATCCAGAGCCCCTGTCTGCCGCGTAGCGTTCTCTACATATAAGAACGCGATCGTCTTCCCATCCGGCGACCACTGGATCATGCTCACATCGCCATGCAGATGGCTGGCCTGTTTCACCGAATTCCCCGCCATCGTCCACACAAAGAGGTTGTCCTGCGAGGTCGCGTGCCATCCTGCCGCGCTCGGCCCATCGCAGTCCGAAAGAAACGCCAGCTTCGTTCCGTCGGGCGACCACACCGGGTGCGACGCCTTGCAAATCCCGGGCTTCGTGTTCGCCGCGTCCTCAATCGTGTCCGGCGAGAGCACGCGGTCTGCCGTCCCCGCCGCCAAGGCCGTTAAATGCAGCTCCGATCCATGCGCCCCGGCTACCGACCAGGCCACATACCGCCCATCCGGCGAAATAGACGCCGAACTGGGCGACCGCACACTGCCCAAGGTCGTCATCAGGGCGGAGATTCGGGCATCCGTTCCGCTTGCGGTCTGCGCCAGAGCCGGTATGCCCATCCCTGCGCACACCGCAGCTACCGCAAAACCGCGCTTCCAGGCGCCGCCAGGCAGGAGTTTCATCCCGAAAGGCTAGCACGGGCGGAAAATCCGGCGCGAAACGTGAATTTCCCTCAACAAAACTTGACCCCGCACCCCCTCCTTGTTATTGTTAGAAGGTTCCGCGTGGATGCGGAATCCGTTGCTGTGGATGTCGGGCAGATACGGCCAGCCGAAGTACGCTGGGAAAAGCAGTAATCACCGCAGGGCCAGCGCATAGAAAGCACGCACTGGCCGGCAAGCTGCGGTACCTCGCAATCGTACCTGCGACACCCTCCACCCCTTCGGGGATCCTATGTGGATGGGCTATGCGGGGCGGGACAGCGAAACGGAGTCAACTCCATCTTCCAGTTTTTCTGGGAACTTGGTCCGAAAGGACCGGGCCAGGGGAAGCAAGGGACGCTAGGCCACCGTCGACTGTTGTTCGTCTGATTTGAGTTTCCAGGCGGAAAGCAAGGGAAAATCTTCGCGCGAGGCACTTCAGTGTCCTCACCTTTTCGTGCGTATGCCGCACGATGCGCCCAGATCCCTCCTCTCCTGTCTGCATAAGTTTTGTTTTGCGCAGCACGGTCGTTTCGGCCGCAATTGAAGGAGTTCGAGTGCCTACGTTCCATCAGCTCGTCAAGCAGGGCCGCACGCCCACCCGTTACAAGACTGCCAGTCCCGCGCTCCAGGGCTCGCCCCAGCGCCGTGGCGTCTGCACCCGCGTCTACACCCAGACCCCCAAGAAGCCGAACTCGGCCCTCCGCAAGGTCGCCCGCGTTCGCCTGACCAACGGCATTGAGGTCACCACCTATATCCCGGGCATCGGCCACAACCTGCAGGAGCACTCGATTGTGCTCATCCGCGGCGGCCGTGTGAAGGACCTTCCGGGCGTCCGCTATCACGTCGTCCGTGGCTCGCTCGACTCCGTCGGCGTCGCCAACCGCAAGCAGAGCCGCTCGAAGTACGGCGCCAAGCGTCCCAAGGCTGCTGCGGCCAAGTAATACGGCTGCCGTTGTCTTTTACTGACAACCGGCAACCTGCAACTGACAACTTTTTACCAGGCTCAGCCGCGTGAGAAGTCACCGCACTGAGGGAAGACGAGAAAGAAGAGAGAAATGCCAAGAAAAGGTTACATCGCCAAGCGTGAAGTTGCTCCCGACCCGGTCTATCAGTCCACCCTGGTCACGAAGTTCGTCAACTCGATGATGTGGGGCGGCAAGAAGTCGACCGCGCAGGGAATCTTCTACACCGCCATGACCAACCTCGAGCAGAAGGGCGGCGACGAGGCCCTCAAGCTCTTCAAGAAGGCCATCGAGAACTGCAAGCCTCTTCTGGAAGTAAAGTCCCGCCGCGTCGGGGGGGCCAACTACCAGGTGCCGATCGAAGTCCTGCCCGAGCGCCGCACGTCTCTCGCAATTCGCTGGCTCGTGACCTACGGTCGGGCGCGTGGCGAAAAGGGCATGGTGGAGAAGTTGACCGCCGAGCTGCTCGACGCCGCCAATGGCCGCGGAGCCGCGATGAAGAAGAAGGAAGACGTCCATCGCATGGCCGAAGCCAACAAGGCATTCGCGCACTACAGATGGTAAGGGGTTTTTCTACTCCCTGCTCCCTGTTCCCTACTCCCTGTTTTTAGAACTACCGCAAGGCCCGCCTTGCAGATAAGAGATCAATACCGTGGCACGCACTATACCTCTGGATCGTTGCCGGAACATCGGAATCATGGCGCACATCGACGCCGGCAAGACGACGACCACCGAACGCATCCTCTTCTATACGGGCATCACGCACCGTATTGGCGAGGTGCATGAGGGCACTGCGACCATGGACTGGATGGAGCAGGAGCAGGAGCGCGGCATCACCATCACCTCCGCCGCTACCACCTGCACCTGGAAGAACACCCGCATCAACATCATCGACACCCCCGGCCACGTGGACTTCACCGCCGAAGTGGAACGCTCGCTCCGCGTGCTCGACGGCGCGGTCGCCTGCTTCGACGCGGTCGCCGGTGTTCAGCCCCAGTCCGAGACTGTCTGGCGTCAGGCGACCAAGTATCGCGTCCCGCGCATCTGCTTCATCAACAAGATGGACAAGGCCGGCGCGGACGCTGTCTACGCCACCTCGACCATCGTCGACCGTCTCGGCGCGCGCGCGGTGCCCATCAATATTCAGATCGGCGCAGAGGCAAAATTCCTTGGCGTCATCGACCTCGTCACCATGAAGGCCATCCTCTGGCACGACGAGACCATGGGCGCCGAATACTCGGTCGAAGAGATCCCCGCCGACCTGCTCGAGACTGCGAAGACCGCTCGCCACGCGCTGATTGAGGCCGTCGCCGACTCCGACGACGAGATCATGCACATGTACCTCGAAGGCGAAGACCCCAACGAGGCGCAGCTCAAGGCCGGCATCCGCAAGGCGACCATCGCGATGAACATCTTCCCGGTGCTGTGCGGCTCGTCCTTCAAGAACAAGGGTGTGCAGACTCTGCTCGACGCCGTCGTCGACTACCTGCCCAGCCCGCTCGACATTCCTCCCATGATCGGCCACGATCCCGACAACATGGAGCGCGAGATCATCCGCAAGGCTGACGACAAGGAGCCGCTCTCCGCTCTCGGCTTCAAGATCATGACCGACCCATTCGTCGGCCAGCTCATCTTCATCCGCATCTACTCAGGCGTACTGAAGACCGGCGACACCACCCTGAATCCGCGCACTGGCAAGACCGAGCGCATCGGCCGTCTGCTGAAGATGCACGCCAACAAGCGGGAAGAGATCACCGAGATCATGGCCGGCGATATCTGCGCCGCCGTCGGACTCAAGAACCTTATTACCGGCGACACCATCTGCTCGGACAAGCACCCGATCGTGCTCGAATCGATCGACTTCCCCAAGCCCGTCATCGAAGTCGCGGTGGAGCCGAAGACCAAGGCCGACCAGGAAAAGATGGGCGTCGCCCTCTCCAAGCTCGCGCAGGAAGACCCTACCTTCAACGTCCGCACCGACATCGACTCCGGCCAGACCATCATCGCCGGCATGGGCGAGTTGCACCTCGAGATCATCGTCGACCGCATGATGCGCGAGTACAAGGTTGAGGCCAACGTCGGCAAGCCCCAGGTCAACTACCGCGAGACCATCCGCTCGAACGCCGAGGCCGAAGGCAAGTACATTCGCCAGACCGGCGGGTCGGGTAACTACGGCCACGCCAAGATCCGCGTCTCGCCGAACGAGCCGGGCAAGGGCTACGAATTCTCGAACGACACCAAGGGCGGCACCATCCCCAAGGAGTACATCAAGCCAATCGACCAGGGCATCCAGGAAGCCATGCTCGGCGGCATCCTCGCCGGGTACGAGATGGTCGACGTCAAGGTCTCGCTCTACGACGGTAGCTATCACGATGTCGACTCGAACGAAATGGCGTTCAAGATCGCCGGCTCGATCGCTTTCAAGGAGGCCGCTCGCAAGGCCAAGCCGGTCCTGCTCGAGCCGGTGATGGCGGTCGAAGTGATCGTTCCCGAGGACTACATGGGCACGATCATCGGCGATTTGAATTCGCGCCGGGGCCGCATCGAAGGCATGGAGATGGTCGGCAACACGCAAGCCATCCGCGCCACCGTGCCGCTGTCGACGATGTTCGGATACGCCACCCACATGCGCGGAGCGACCCAGGGCCGCGCGAACTATTCTATGCAGTTCAAGCAGTATGAGGAAGCGCCTCGCTCGGTCTCCGAAGAGATCATTGCGAAGAACAGCGGCAAGGATTCAGACAAGAAGTAAACCTGCGCCGCGTGCGCAATAACGAGTTCAGCTACACAAGAATTGAAGGAGAGCATCATGGGCAAGGAAAAGTTTGACCGGTCGAAGCCACACGTAAACATTGGGACGATCGGGCACATCGATCATGGCAAGACGACGCTGACGGCTGC